>Ga0183100_1000082_pt1 | contig 142560 bp, 120 predicted proteins | sample Biomet2_FD_127789 | JGI IMG/M metagenome (GOLD analysis project Ga0183100, IMG submission 127789) | Microbial communities from bioreactor (seeded with anoxic lake sediment) at LBNL, California, USA - Biofuel metagenome 2 | ecosystem: Engineered > Bioreactor > Anaerobic > Unclassified ... | reverse complement strand
GCGGGCTTCGGGTGCTTTTGGGGGGCCCCGCTCTCTAAAGAGATCGTGCCCGACTCTTCGAGTCGTGCTCGTCTCCGGCATTCCGTGCGGCTTCGCCGTACTCATGCCTGCGAGAAAGGTATTTGCGCGTTCAATGCTCCGACCGGGGAGGTTCGGATGGTAGTTCGAGGTTCCGGAGGGCGCAAAATACCGCTCCTTCCGGCACGCCTTCCCGCTTTTTTGCGGGAAGGCGGCACTCCCTCCGCCTGTTTTTGCAGGAAGAATGAGAACTCACCGCAAGACCGTTGCGGAATGATGTCGTTATTCTGCTCATGTGGAGATTTTTACGAGGGCTTGGCAGGCTTGCGGAACGTTTTTGGCGGTCTGGCGCGAGTTCCTTTGTGTGGGTCATCCATGGCGTGCGGCTTTTGTGTGTCCGCCGGGCATTGCTTGCTGTTCCCCTCGCTCCGTCCGTTATGTCCGTTACGTCCGTTACGTCTGTTACGTCCGTTTACCTGGTTTTCACTCGGGGCCTCGGTTTACGCGTCAGCGTTCTCCAAATTCCGATTTTTTTTCTGATGCTCTTGACATTCCGTTTCTTTTATAGTATAATTAAAATAAGTTTTCAAAACGGCGGAATTTCATTTCGCTTTTATTTTTGGCAGAATATGTCAACGATGACATTTTCTAAAAGGAGCATTCATGAAGGGATTGATCGGGCTCGCCGCGGTTCTGGTGGCGCTTTCGGTGGCGGGGGGCGGAGTGGACTCCGGATTCCCGCGTTCGGTCGTAATCGAGTGCGGCGATCATTCGGTCCGTTTCGAGAGCCGTTCGTTCTGGACGCTTTACCGGGTTGACTTCCGGGGGCGGCGGCTCGGGCTCGACCGCTTCGGCAGTCATTACGGGAACGTGTTCCATTTCCCCGGCACCGGTTTCATCGGTTCCGGGCACACCGAGAACGAGAACGAGGAACTGCTTGAGCTGTCGCTCTTTCTAGACGGCAAGGCGGTGACGCATCCGGAACCGGAGATGAAGGCTTCTCAGGTGAAACTGGTCCGCAAATCGCGGATTCGCGGGCTGATTGTGGATTCCGTCATCGAGATCGACGGCCGCCGGATTACCGAGCATACCGCGGTTGAAGTGCAAAAGGAGACGAAACTCTCTTACGCCTATTTCTCGATGTATCCTTGGAGCACCGAATTCACCGACTACGCGGTCCTTGATCCGGGCGGCGTTCAGGGTGAATTCACCGACAGCCGGAATTTCATGGTGCGGAGCGCGGCGAAGCGGGTCGCCCTGTACAGCCGCCCGCTCGGCTGCGGTGTGTTGACTGAAATCTGCTCCGAGGAGAATGTCTCTCCCCGGCAGGAGGATTACTGGGATTACCCCGACCGCTACCGCAAACACTACAGCCGGGTGCTGATCGGCCGGACGCTCAAACCCGGCGAACGGGCGGAGATGACGCTCCGGGTCACTCCGTTCGAGGCCGCCGCCGACAAGTGGAAGGAAGTTGCCGTTGCGATTTGACTGTTTTCAACCCCCAAACAAGGAGAACTTATCATGCTACGATCCGTCCGCAATCTTCGAAGCCGCTCCCATGGTTTCACGTTGATCGAACTTCTCGTCGTAATCGCGATCATCGCGATTCTGGCGGCGATGTTGCTGCCCGCCCTGCAGCGCGCCCGTTCCAGCGCGCATCAGACCAGCTGCCTCAACAACCAGAAGCAGCTTGGACTGGGCTACATCCAGTACGCCGCCGATTCGTCCGGGTACTATCCCTCCTACCGGCAGTCCGGTTCCAATTATCATCTGGCGGCGGTGATGATCGCCGGCAAGTACGCATCAGCCGCCTGCTATCTCTGTCCCGCGGACACGACAAAATACACGCCGCTCACGTTCCAGTGGAATGTCGACCATAACAACTGGAGCAACGCGGTCTTCTATTATCTCAGTTACGGGATCAATTACCGCTTTATTGGCGGCAGTTCCGGCGCGGTTCCCATGCCCTCCGACACCTCCATCCCCTGTCGCGACAGCCAGATCAGAAACCCCGGCCGCACCGTGTTTCAGGCGGACACCTTCGAGGGGCCTGACAAGCTGACCGGCTACTCTCTGCTGTGGCCCTCCGGCGACATCGGCAATTTCGCCGCCTCCAAGGGCTATCTCTTCGCCCGTCACACCGGAACGGCCAACGTGCTCTGGGCCGACATGCACGCCACCGGCGAAAAGATCGCCAACCAGTTTGCCCCCTATGTCGGTAAATTCGCCAACGGCTGGAATGCCCAGAGCACGCCGGACGGCAGTCTGTGGGACCGGAACTGATGAGGATATCGATGCGGATTTTACTGACAGCGTTCCTGTTTCTCGCCGCCGCCGCCGTGCTGGCGGACGATGCCGGATTCTCCTTCGTCAACCTCGACAAGGTCGCTAACCGCGGCTTTGCCGACGAAACCGCCGGGGACGGGAAGGGCGGCTGGTTCGACCAGGGGCCGGTCAACGACATGGCGGTGTTTCCGGTCGGAGACCGCGAGTTCGGCGGGGTTCCCTGCCGGATCATCGACCCCGCCGCCAACGCCGGGCGGTCCTGCGTCGTCCTGCGCGGCCGGAACCTGGATTCCCTGCCGCTCGACACCGGGGCGATTCCGGTCGGGAAGAAGGCGGGCGCGATCCTGCTGCTCACCACCTGCGGCTGGAACGCCGGGATCGGCGAGACGGTCGCCACCGTCACCGTCCGCTTCCGCAAGCCGGGGCTCTATCCGGAATTTCCGCTCCGTTACCGGCTCGAAACCGGTCCGTGGTGGAACCCCGAGGCCCCGGAGCATGGAGTCGTCGCCTGGAAGGGCCACAACCGCAGCGCCGATGTCGGCGTCTATCTCGGCGGCTGGGTCAACCCGTATCCGGACGAGGAGATCGAGTCGATCACCATCGCTTCGCCGAACGGCCAGGCGGTGCCTGTCGTCTTGGCGGTCACGCTGGTGAACGACGCGAAGACGGTCGCCGCGTGGAAGGCCCGGACCCGGTCGAAGGAGACGCAAGATGTTGCCGCCGGTCCGGTCCGGCTCGCTCCCGACCCCGGCGCAAAAAGCGTCGCCCTCAGCGGGCGGACGGCGTCGCTCGCCCTCGGCTTCAACCGGCAGCCGGAGTACCGCAAGGCGGCGGCCCACCTGGTGGCGGCCGGAGTGCGCAAGCCGTTCATTCGCCTTCAGATCAATATCGCCGAACCCTCTCCCGCCGAAGGGGTGTGGGACTTTGCGAAGCTTGACGAGTATGTCGATTTCATCCAGTCGGCGGGCGCGGAAGTCATGCTCTGCTTCGGGCCCGGCGGCCCGGTCTGGATGGCGGACCCGAATGTCCCCGGCACCATGAAGGCGAACTGGCGGCCGCGCGTTGAGGAGGAGTATTTTGCCTATTGCGAAGCCATCCTGCGCCGCTATGCGGTCGAGCGCGAACACCCGGTGCTCTGGTGGCAGATCGGCAACGAAACCGAGCTCAAGGGGTGGAGTTACCGCTATTATTCGGAGATTTACCGGAAGCTGGCGCCGCGGCTGCGCCGGATCCGGCCCGGAATCCTCCTCGGCGGCCCGGTCACCTGCAACCCGAATCTCGGCTGGGCGCGGGAACTCCTGCGCGAGAATCTCAAGGAGGTCGATTTCCTCTCCTACCACCAGTACGGTTATGCGGAGCCGTTCGATACGCCGGACCGCTTTGTCATGGCCCGCACGGCGCGCTACCGCGAGTCGGCGGAGGAGTACCGCAAGCTGGCCCGGGAATTCGGGAAGGATCTCCCGGTCATCGTCTCCGAGGCGAACACCAACCCCCGTTACCACAATCCGCCCGGCACCGATCCGCGCATCCGCACTTGCTTCAACTCCGCCTGGTATCTCTCGGCGCTCTGCCAGTTCGCGCTGGGCGGCGGCGACGCGCTCTGCTTCTTCACGCTGGAGGGCGGGTTCGGGGCCTGTCACATCCTGAAGGACGGCCTGACGCTCTACCCGGTTTACCACACGATCTGGCTGTTCCGCCGGGTGGCGGACGGCGCGGAGAACATCGTCCCGTTGGCCTCCCCGTCGCCCGAGGTCGAGGCCTATGCGTTCGGCGGTCGCGGTCTGGTCGTCATCAACAAGAGCGCCCGCGAAACCGAGGTCGAACTTTCCGGCGTTCCGGAAGGGGACTCTCTGGAATATATCCTCAATGAAACCAGTGCGGCGGCCTGCCGGCACTTGACGTCGTCGGGGGAGATCCCGACGCTTCCGGCGCGCATCGGCGTGCCGCCCGCCAGCTTCCGGATGGCTCCCTTCGAGGTTCGCGTCCGGATCCGTAATGTGGAAAACGACAGGAAGACAGGAGCGCATCATGCCCGTTGAATGCAGTGACGGATTTCTGCCCGCCGGAGACCCGGCGCAGGGAATCCTGACCGGAATCGGCCCGCTGAAGTGGAACAACGAACGCCCCTGCTGGCGGCTCAAACTCCGGGAAGGCGCCGAATTCCGGGAGCCCGGCGCGGAGGAGTTCGAGTTTCGCGCCTTCTCCGCTTCGCGGGGCGAATTCCGCCACCGGACGCTGCCGCTCACGCTTACGCTGGGCTGGCGGCCGGGCGAAGCGGGCGAGGCGGTCTGCACGCTCGGTTTCACCGCCGGGGAAGGCGTCGAAGTCGCCGAACTCGGTTTCCGCTTGGGCGGACTGGTCCGCGTGGCCGCCGACGGCGAAGAGGATGTGCTGCTCTACCCGTTCGCCACCGGGCTGCGGATTCCGTCGCCCGCCGAGACGGTGTTCGCCGGGTTCCGCCGCTACGACACCTGCTACGGTCCGGGCGAGCGGGTGCGGCACCTCAACGTCATCCGTTCCGGGCTCCCGGCGGTCGGCGCGGGGAGCAGCCGGAGCGAACTCCGTGAAATCGAGCCGTACCTCAACGACTATCTGCAATATCCCGATTCCGACGTGTTCGAATGGGGGTACGCGCGGTCGCACTCCTACCCCGGCGGAACCTCGATGACCTGGATGGACTACTCGGGACCTGGGGCCGGAATCGCGCTCTCCGCCGCCTCTCCCGGCTTCGAAAAGGCGCTGCTTTACTTCCGTGCCGAACGGAAGCGCAAGGGGATCGAGCTGGGGCTCTGCCGGGTTTTCAACCGGCCGCAGCCGGAGTGGAGCGGCGACTTCATCCTCGCCGCCACCGACGGCGACTGGCGGACGAGCGCCCGGCGCTACCGCAGCCGGGTCGACGCTTTCCTGCCCCCGGCGATCACCGCGCCGCGCTTTTTCCGCGAAGCGCCCGGCGCGATCACCCATTACGATTTCAAGTGGGAGGACGGCACGGTCCACCACCGCTTTGCCGAACTGCCGGAACTCTACCGCGAGGCGAAAGAGCTGGGGTTCGACACGCTGCTGCTGGCCGGGTGGAACCGCGGCGGCTTCGACAACTTCGAATTCCGCTATCAACCCGACCCGGAGCTGGGGAGCGAGGAGGAGTTGCGGCAGGCCATCGCCGACGTTCATGCGGCGGGCGGGCATGTGCTGCTCTACGTCAACGTCCAGTGCATCGCGGCCGACGGGCCCGACTATGCGAGGGAAGGGGAGGCGTGCGTGGTCCGCCGTCCGGACGGTTCGCCGGAGCGTTTCGGGGAGAATTATTTGCTGCATCCGCTGGCGGTGCTCTGCCCGGAATCCCCCGCCTGGCGGGAGCGGGTCAAGCGCAACATCCGCTACGGCATCCTCGAACTCGGGGCCGACGGTCTCTATCTCGATCAGATCGGTTCGCCGCCGCGCGAATGCTACGGCGACCACGCGCACCGGCACTCCTGGGTGGGGGCCTACCGCTCTCTTCTGCAGGAGGTGCGGCGCGAACTCGCCGCGGCGGGCGCGGGGGAGTACCTCTTCCTCACCGAGTACCCGATGGACGCCTACCGCGATCTTGTCGACTGCTTCCTCTGTTACTCCTACTGGCAGGCGGCGACGCAGTTCTGCTTCCCGGCGATGTTCCGGGAGACGCTGCCGGAGGTCCAGCTGATCGACATGACCATGCAGAAACCGTGGCGGGGGCGGAATCCGGTCGAAAGCGAATTCGCCGGGGAGATTTTCTGCCGCCAGTTCATCGAGGGGGTCAAGTTCTGGAGCTACTGCCATGCGCCGGGCAACCCCGGCCTCTCCGGGTTGTTCCCCGAGGCGGTCCGGCTGCGGAAACTGGCGAAAGAGTTCTTCGCCGACGGCCGCGCATTGGGCGACCGCAACATCCTCGACGCCTCGCCCGGAGTCGCCGTCCGCGAATTCCGGCTGGGGGAACGGCGGCTGTTCACGGTCTGGAATCCCTCCGGCGAACCCGCCGCGTTCCGCCTTCGCGACAAAACGCCGGATTCCGCCTCGATTTTGGAGTCCGGTTTGGAATCATTTCACAGAACCGGTTGCCGCGACGGGCGGATTCCGGCCGGAAACGCCCGGTTGGCGTTGGTGGAGGTTTGACAAATGCGTTTCGGCATGTATACTACTATGCTTGGCGTTCTCGGAGCCTGCTTCGCGGCGGGCGGCGGGAACCTGATCGGGAATCCTTCTTTCGAGGAGGGCGCGAACGGTGCGCCCGTCGGCTGGCTGCGTTACCGGATGGAGCCGGAACAGCTCTTCTACGGCGAACGCAGCGCCCGCGACGGCCGTTTTTGCGTCGGCATCGGCAATAAAGAGAGCAAGCTCGACGCAGGTTGGTTCAGCGAAGAGTACCTCCGGGTCGAACCCGGCAAAACCTACCGCCTGAGCGGCTGGATCCGGGCGGAAAACGCCTGGGGCGACAACGCGGTGTGCGCCTCGCTCTTCACGCTCCGGAACGGGCGTCCGCTGTGGCTGAAGACGGAATATTCGCCGTCGGTGGACGGCACCAAGCCGTGGACGCGGGTGGAGTGCGCGTTCACGGTTCCGGAGAATGTCGAATTCGCAAAGATCGGCGCGATTCGCCGCTATGCGGCGCCGGGAACCGCTTACTTCGACGCGCTGTCGCTGGAGACGGATTCGCCCGGCGATGCGGCTCCGGAAGTTGTACTTCCGCGGCCCGACTGGAGCGGTGCGCTGGCTGCTGAGAAATTGCATCCGGGCAAACTGCTCCGGGAGCAGGCCATTTCCGCCGCCGGGTGGACGAAACTGGAACGTACCGGCGGAGAGCTCGATCCTGCGGGCGGGGTTCTGAGCATTGCGGAAACCGCGCTGCCGGGCGTCGGCTGGCTGTCGCCGCCCTTTCCGGTGGAGCTGGGGCGGATTTACGGCCTGGAAGCCGCGGTTACGGTCCGGAACGCCTGGCATGTCCGGCTGGCCGCGATCCAGTACGGAGCCGACGGCCGGATTCTGGAAATCCGGCAGGGCGGCGAATTGTCCGGCGACCGCAACCGGGTTGCGGCGACGCTTCTCTGCCGCCCGGTGAAGGGAGCGAAGGAGCTTCGTTTCGCCGTGATCCAGAGCCGCAGCAGCGGTCGTTCGGAGTTCGAAAAAATAAAGTTCCGCTGTTTCGGGGAAACGGGTGAATGAATGATGTGATCGATTTGCTGGCGAAGGAGATGGAACTTTCGCCGCGCACCATATACCGGGCGCTGCGCAACCAGGGATCGGAGGCGCGCCCGTCGGTGGCCCGCCGCGCCGAGGAGATCCGCCGCCGGGCGGCGAATCTCGGCTACCGCACCAACGTCGCCGCCCGGTCGATCCGCGAGGGCAACTTCAAGCAGATGGTGTTCGTCACCGCGCGGTTCGACCACGGCTACGCGCCGACGCTCTCCAATTACGTCATGGTGCTCTCGGAGCTGCTGCTTCAGCGCGGCTGCCACCTGCTGCTGGAAGAGTTCCTGATCGACCGCCGGACCGGAAAGGCGCGGCAGCCGCGGAAGCTGTTTTCGGAGCGGGCGGCGGACGGTATTTTCGCCGTCGTCTCCGCCGGGCATTTCCCGCCGGAGATGGAGACGGCGCTTTCCGAGCTCGATTTGCCGCTGGTCTGGCTGAACCACCTGCCTTCCGCGCCCGATTCCAGCGCCGTCATCAGCGACGAGAGCGCCGCCGTCACCGAGATGTGCCGCCATCTGGCGGCGCTCGGACACCGCCGCATCGCGTTCCTGACGCTCGATTACGAACACTATTCGGCCGGGCACCGCAAGACGGAGATGGAGCGGGCGGCAAAGGAGGCCGGGCTCGACCTGGCGGTGATCCGGACCAACGTGTCGTCCGGGCAATCGTCGATCCGCAAGACGGTGAACTGCTTTCTCGACGATCATTTTCCGCACCGCACTGCGGCGGTCTGCTACAACCGCGAATTCATGGAAGTGCTGCGGTTCGAGGCGGCAAAGCGCGGAATTCCGATTCCGGGGCGGCTCTCGGTCTGTCACTTCATCTCGATCTTCGAGCGGCAGGTGCTGATGGAGTTTCCGCTCTCCGGCGTCATGCTGCCGGAGGAGCGGATGGCCCGCGAAGCCCTGAAACGGATGGACCTCATCGCCGCCGGTCATCCCTGCGGCGGCCCTCCCATTCCGGTCCCGGCGACCTTCGTCACCGGCGAATCGACCGCCCCCGCTCCGACGGAGTGAGACTCTATCTGCTTCCCTGCAAGGTCTGCCGGGCGTTTTCCCGGAAGATCGCATGCACGTCGTCCAGATACCCGGTGAGAATCTCCTCTCCCAACCGGCTGCCGCAGCGGAACGCCGCCCGCGCCAGACGGAGATTGAGATAACTGGGCATGTAGTCCGGCGCGGCGTCGGAGCCGAGCGGCACGATGCGACTGCCCGCGCCGCTCCGCCTGAGCAGCCCCTCCATCGCCGGAACCAGCGCCGCATCGGGATGGTGTTCGACCGCGAAGGCGAGGCAGAGCAGCCGCCGGTAGAACGGATGCACCGGCACGTCTTTGCGGGAGACGTCGTAAGGCATGATCCGCGCCACCGGTTCGCCCGGCCCGGCCGTGTCGTCGAGGATCGCGGCCAGCACGGCGGTGAATCCTTCCGCTCCCGACCGTCCGGCCATCGTCAGCAGCCGGTTGACCCGGTGAAAATCGCAGGTTGTGTCGCGGCGGTCGTTCAGCCGCGTCCGGTCGGGGTTCACCGGAGGCATGGTCAGGTGCATTCTCTTTTTGCGGGCGAGCTCCAGCAGTTCCCGGATCAGGTCGCCGCCGACAGCGGAACCGTACCAGGCTAGGGCGAGCGCCACGGTCGAACGTTCGGAAGTGAACGGGTTCTCTTCCGCCGCAGGCGGCGTCAGCCCCCGCCAGCGCTCCTCCAGAAGCGGCACTGCCTCAGCGGCGGGGAAGGTCAGCATCTCCTGAAGACGTTTGTCGTCGGCGGCGGGCAGGATTTCCGCCGCGACCGCCTCCCGGTCGGCAAACGCCCAGTCGGGCAGGACTCCGGCGGCGCGGAGTTCGCGGCGCAGCGCCGCAAGATCGACCTCGCGCACCCGCCCTCCGGCGGCAAGCGCGGCGGCCGCGGCACAACCCAGCGCATATCCCTGGTTGACCATATCGGCGTTCATCCGGCAGAAACTGGTGGCGTCGCGTTCGCCGGAGATCGCTTTGGCTCCGACCAGCAGCCCTTCCAGCTGTTGCGGGATGAAACAGCCGTAGGGAATCCGGACCGGCATCGGCTTGGCGTCGCCGATCGCCGTGAATCCCGCCAGCGGCGAACTCAAATAGGCGTGGCTGTCGCACATGGTGGTGGCGACGGCGATCGCGTCGTCCGGCACGCGCCGGTTGAGGATGTCGTTGAGCCGCAGACCGGTTTCGCCGCGGATGCGCCGCCCTTCGCGGATCGTCGTCATCGGGGAGATGTGAAAATACGAGTTGTTGCGGTGCCCCAGCGAAATCGCCCGCAGCCGCTCCGAGTAGAGCTCGGGGGAGATGATGCCGGGGTCGGAGCTGTAGCGCCCGCCCAGCCAGTTTGCGGTGGCGAACACCTCCGCTCCCCACATGCTGTACGACTGCTGCATTCCGTCTTCCGCGTCGCCGAGTTCGAACTCCGCCCCCGCCAGTGCGGCGACGTCGGCGTTGCCGGTGGCGTCGATGGTGACGCCGGGGCGGATGGAGAAGAGGCCGCTTTCGTTGGCGAACAGCAGTTCCGCCACCCGGTTTCCGTCACGCCGCACGCCGCAGAGCCGGGTGCCGCCGCAGATCGTCGCGCCGCTCGCGGCGGCGCGGTTGCGCAGGTATTCGCAGTAGTTGAGTCCGCCCTGTCCCTGCGCTTTGAGTTTTCCGCTTGCCTGGGCCGGAGTCGCATCGAGGAGCCGTCCGCACTCGCCGCCGCGGTATCCTCCGTAGGTCCCGATCACCCGGCCCGGCGCGAAGGTTCCGCCGGGAAGCTGGTTGAGTTCCGCCGCAATCACCTTGAGCCCGTGCGCGGCGGCGGTTGTTGCCGCCGGTGCGCCGGCCGCTCCGGCCCCGACGACGCAGACGTCGCAGGAGAGCGATTCCGGAATCGGCAGCGCATCACTCCATTCCACCACCTGAAGATCGACGGGGAGCCCGGCGTCGGGATACTCTCTGCGGGTCAGCCGGGAGAGCGCGATCCGTTTCGCGTCACCGGTGATCACCTCGGAATCGGGAGCGCCCGGAGTCGGATTGAGCGGAAGCCCGGCGACCGCCGCCTGGAGTTCCGCCCAGGCCGCCGCGACGTCGTCGAGCGAAAATCCCCAGCGGAGCGCCGGGGCGGTGAGAAAATTGTCGAATCCGCTGCCGGTTTCCGGCGAAAGTTCGTGGCCCTCCGCCCGGCACTCGTAAGCCAGATGGGTGAGCGAGGCCGCGGTGAACGCGCCGACCTGCTCGTGCAGCCGGAGGGCGAGGCGGAGCGAACGCTCCTGCCTGAGCTCTTCCATCCGGCTGAGACTGTGCGGGGAAGGGGCGGCGACTTCGGCGGGGAATGCGAACTCGATCACCAGCGTATCCGCCCGCAACGCGGCGTGGAAACGAAGCGAATTTGCGGTCAGCCCCAGCTCCCGTTCGATTGCCATTCCGATATCCGATGGGAGGGCCAGCGCCTCCTGCCGGGCCGCCGCGGGCATCTCCAATTCGAAGACGGCGTGAACCGTGTAAGTTCCGGCGGGGAAGTAGGGGATGTGCTGCGCCAGACGGACCAGATGGGCGCGCTCGGTGGCGTCGATCACCGCGCCCGCGGGCAGATGGATCATTCCCGGCGGAGCGGCGGCCAGCACGCCGTCGACCATCCGGCCGGAGGCGGTGAGCCCCGCCGCGTCGGTTTCGAAGAGCACCGGAATCTTCCGCTGTTCCAGCAGCCGCACCAGCTCCTGCCGGACGAATCCTTCCGACGCGAGAATGCCTTCCGCGTCGAACATGGAGAAAATCCGCTGAATGTCGACCGGGAGGCGGCGCAGCGCACATTCGCCGCCGCCTTTGCCGATGAAGCTGTGATTGTAGGCGGCAATCTCCCGGCCCGGATAAGCGCGCTTCTCCAGCACCGCGACCTTCCGCCCCGCTTCCGCCGCGGCCACCGCAGCCAGATACCCGGTCACCCCAGCGCCGCAGACGACCACCTCCGGCGCAACCATTCGCTCGATCATGGACAACTCCTTCCGATTTCAGGATACCCGCCCGGACAACCGTCAAGAAACGGTTTCATAATCAATAAAACGTATTCCCGAAACCCGCTCTTGTCAAGCTTTGAAGAACGAAAAACGATGAAAAACAGCAGGAGCCGAGGTGATATCAAAACCAAGCCGGATGAAATTCAACGTCCCGTGCTGCGAATCATTGTAACTGATTATCGCAGTCTCAAGGCGTTTCAATCTGTCATCCGGATGCTGTTGAGCATTGGTTTCTTTGAGCGACGCGACAATCGCTATTTCGCCGGGACGATCTCCAGCCAGTAGCCGTCGGGCATACTGGTCATAAAGAGTTGTTATCCATTTGTTCTACTTTGATATTTCTCTAATTCAATATGGCACTCCGGGCGGGAGGACAATCCACCTCTTCCGCCTGAAGAAAAACATTTCCGGTATCACCCGTAGCTATTCTGAAATGTTCCCATAAATATACTTAAATGGTACTTGTCCGGATAATGCAGTTTTTTCTCTTCTGGTTTCCATCAAAAATCTCTTTTGAGAATGAACCTGCAATTGCCTGTTCAACGTTTTGCCAACATTTGCTCTTGAAAATTCCACACGCTCGTTCAACCCTGTCGAACTGCTGAATTGAAGATCGGAATACTGCATGATTGGCAACCGGGGATTATCTTTGAACCGTTTGTCAGGACTTCCTGATTTATTGACATAGCGCCATGTATAGTCAACAATTTTCCCATCTCTTGGAACAGATTCCGACTCTATAAAATTCTGATCGGATTGAGCAATGCGCAAGTTGCTATAGCTTAAACCTCCAACTTGTTTCCCTTCAAATATTAAAATCCGGTCAGGCAGAAAGTAAAGCGTTTGCTTGCCGACAGGAATGTTTGGAACCTTAATATTTGTTTTGACCCGGGGTAAGGACTTGTATTGTACTGAGATTGAAGAGCGTTTGATCACTGCATTTGCTCCTGCATGGTATTTGCGATCATGAACATCAGCTTGCGCTGAAATGTGCCATGCTCTCGAACAAGTCATTAATTCATTAAATACATTGTAGAATTTCTGTATTTCTTTTTCAGTTTCTTCCTCTATATCGTAGAAAATAATTGTCGTTCTGCGTACTCTATCGATCAGCAGATATATCGCAATAGCCGCTGCGGGAGCCAGGTAAAATCCAATGGAAGGAATGAAGGCGAGAAGCAATGCTAAAGGCCAAAAAGGAAGCCGCTTGAATTTTTGGTTAATTTCCTGAACGAGATCTTGCGAAGAAGCGTCAACGATTAATGATATGTCGCCGCTTTCTATCTCTTGGAACAACAACTGATCTCTCTCGTATTGAAGCGAAGGTTGAATATGCGAAATATCATTCTCTGGAGCTTTGGAACCTCGCGATTTTGCTGAAGGTAAGGCGGCACGGTAATAGACGCCATTTTGTCCCATGTGGACATAATTGCCACGTGGTCCGGTACCGAGTCGAAAGCCTTTTATTCCAACTGATGCGCCAATACCTGATTTTGAAAGATTGAATCGGATACCGCCCAAGCGAATGGATTTACGAATATAAAATCCCATGGCTTTCCCGTTTTGTTCAGAGTTAACTAATCGTTCATAAATTGCTTCTCAAAAAATATACAGGCGATCTCAGAAAACGGCAAATGGTACTTCGGGACGCTTTTGCGGGCGGAAACGTGGTCCATCGGGTAGGTTACTACACTTTTCAATGCTGCCGACTCTCCGGAACAACCTCAACCCAGCAAGAATCTGGCATCATGGCCATAAAGAATTGTTACCGAAATCAATAAACTCGTAAATTACTCAACATGACATCTCCAACCCTTAAAGCTAATGATATTACCATGGTACAAGTTCCTGAATGGATTATTCTTTGCTCTGCTTCTGAAGCTCCTGGGCGTCCAGCTGGTCTTTTTTGCGTCCGGTAAAGAGCTTGTTTTTGATCAGTTCGTTTTTGCCGATGACCGGCAACGGCAGGCCGTTGTTCTCGATGATGAGTTTGTTCGGTTCCGCTTCCTGCCATTCCACCCCTTCGACGGTGGTCATCAGGTCGATTCGAAACGGCTCGACGCCCAGCTGAATCACCTGGTCGGGCACGAGGAAATCTTCCGCTTTGAGGCCGACTCCCCCGAAACCGAATGCGTTCAGGGCATCCATCACTTTTTCCGCATTGGCCGGATCGATTTTGAGCCAGAGGTCGAGATCGCCGGTCGCTCTCGGGTAGGCGTGGATTCCGAAGGCATAGCCGCCGACCAGAAGGAATTCAACGTCCCGTTCGGCGAATAATTTTAACAGATCGTTCCAGTCTTGCGGAAGTTCCATAAAAACGCCTCCTTAACGCTTCCACGGCTTCCAGCCGTTCCCGGGGGGTTCTGGTCTGCCAGTAATCCAGATGCTGTTGGGCATCGGATTCCCTGATCGACACGATTTTTACGATCTTTTCCATATCGCTATTTCGCCGGGACGACCTCCAGCCAGTAGCCGTCGGGCTTGTTGGTTATAAGCATATATTACCGACTCCATTTTTTAATGGTATTTTATCTACCAAGTGCGTCTCTCTCAATATACCTTGCATAACTTCAATTTCAAATTAGTTGGAAACAACAGACGAAAAACCTTGCCCAACCCAAGAAGAAAAAAAGCCACGTTGAAAGCGACTCCTACGGGAATCAAATTATAAATGCCGCGCCATTGAAATCCGCTTTTATCTCATGACGATTTCCTGCGTTTCCGGGTCATAATGATAATCAACAATTGCTCCGTTCATGATAAAATAGATCGCTTGATAAATTATCTGATACGGTGCAATGAACCACTCTCTCGGAATGTGTCGTTGGCCTCTTGCGTCAAATATATCAATATTCAGACAAGAACTGCCAAAGAAATTATGCAGGAGCTGTTCTAGTTTTTGTGGATTGAGGTTGAAACAACGGAAACAGTCAACGATTTCCACAGGAGCCATAAGATAAGTAGGCTCTTGTTCTGCGTTCTTTATTCGCTCTTCTACGGGTTCGGTCGAAAATCCGATTTTATAAAGGTTATCAATCGCCTGAATTCTCGCATCCGAACTCATCGACTTTAAAATGTAGATATAGCCGGTTTCTTTGTCTTCTTTTTGAATATCCTTCATGCTGTCCAAGAGACGTTCGTTGAGTTCTGAAACCCGTCGGCCTTCCTTGTATAAGCCTGAAGATAGAGAACGCAAACGCATATTTGACTCTGTTCCATTTTCAAAAATGCAGTGAGTTCTTCCGTTTGCATCTCCATGTGCATCTAAAGTCAGTTTCCCGATTTTCTGAACATATAGTAAAACTCCGCTTAGTACAAAAAAACTCCCCTCCTGAATTTGCAATCCCCGTCGGAAAGGTAAAATCTGTCTCCGTCCTTGTGCCAAATCCTCTTGGCATTTCGTAAACAACGGTTCGTAATCAGCAAATTTTTTGCAAGGCTTCCGCTTGGAAATATAGTCCGGCAAAGTTACTGCTTTCACATGAGTTAAGGTAAAGATGCTCTCTTCCGGTTTTTCCACTGCCAGTAATCCCATATCATCTTCGTCGGCCAAAATATCATCAAGGGTGTCATATTTTGTGGGAGGGGCTGCAAGCAAACCGAAACGGTCGTATTCCGTCAATGCCGCGGTCTTTTCGTCATTCTGCCGAATGCCGCTGAGACGATATGCCAGCTTCTGCTCAATGACCGGACCTGTTGTTGCAGGCTCATAGCCATGCTCCCCAACAAAATGATTGATTTCCTCAAAGGAGTCTATCAGTCTGTGGTCAGAAGTCTTAACATTAGATGATTTGGGCTTTATCTCCAGCAAGCCTAGATCATCCTCGGCAAAGATTTTCGAAAGTTCGGCTTCAATGTCCATCGTTCACCATCCGTTTGCGTTTCTCTTCACGGATTTTGATTAATGCCTGTGCCAACAAAACTTCTTGCTGGTTGTAAGAGCGAATATTCGGATCTCGGCCATTAGTGATTTTGAATTCTTTGACCTTGGGATAAAGTTTGATGGCATCCTCAACAGAAATTACAATCCTCATTGAGTCGATCGCCTCTTGAATCAACTTCAAGACCGGCACGGTGACGTTCTTGGATAGGATCTCAAAAGCCTTCTGAAAAGGATTGATTCGGTCTATAAGGTCAATGTTCAGTTCTTGAATGTCTACGAATTTCGACCCCATTGTAATAAATTTTTTGTTACCGACTTCCTGAATCGTAGAATTCTTGATGACCGAATCCACGACCACATGTTGCCGGACCTCTTCTACCTCTTCATCGTTTAATTCGGGATAACGGGTACTGATGATTTTTGGAATCAGAACCTTGTTGATAACCTCCGGTTCGATTTGTCCCGGCATGGCTTTCTGCATGTTTTCATCTTGTAGAATCGTAGCTTTTAAGTCATCCAAATCCGATTCCAGAATGTCCTTTACCCGCTTTGAAGTCGGCTCTTTCAGGCCGCGGATGTGAATGGTTCCGGGCGGCGGCACGTCATCGTCGGAGAACTTTGTTTTAAATTTAAACGATGGTGCCATCACCTGTTCCATCAGCAAGGATGCTGTAATTGCCTTGAGCATATTATTGACGGAAACTTTCACTTGGTCGTCAGTGGCGTCTGGTTGGGCAACCAGATTGGTAAATTGGGCGTGGCTCTTGTTCTCACTGTCACGGGTACAGCGGCCGATAATTTGGATGATTTCAGTAAGTGAACCGCGGTAAGCCACGGTAAGAGCATGTTCACAATACGGCCAGTCGAATCCTTCTTTTGCCATATTGAGCGCAATAATCAAATCAATATCTTCGGCGCTTTGAATGTCCCGCAAATAGGCAACCATTTTTTCTCGTTCTGCCGGTGAATCTTCAACCAAATCGGCTATCTTGATGATCTTTCTGTCTTTGTGGCGTTTTACATAAAGTACTCCGGTCCGGGAATCTTGATGGTCAATCGTGCCGATGGAGTCGATGATGAAATTGACTTCGTTGTACTTGTCCTTCGTGGATTCCCCGGCATTGACATTGGGAATATGCAGAATCGTCTTCTTATCCGTATCCAAGACTTCCGCAATGGCCTCCGTATAGCGTCCCTGGTAAAAGTTATACCCGATTCCCAGCGATTTCAGATAGGTATAACCGTTCAACTGCTCATAATAGTTATAGGTGACTTTGGTGAACTTTGCCTCATCCTCCGGCAACAGAATCGCAACAGTATCACCGCGGAAATAGGACCCGGTCATGGCGATGATATGGGCGGTGCTGTTATTCAGAACGCCGTGAAGCAATTCGCCAAGGCGACTGCTGCCGGTATCCGCTGAAACGTGATGGAACTCATCTATCGCCAACAGAACACCGTTGAATGCAGAATCATCCAGCTCATTGTAAGCGAAGCGCAAAGTCGCATGAGTGCAAATCAAAATCTTCGCATCTGCATCGGCAAGAAAATTTTTGAAAGTCTGGACCTTGCTTTTGCTGCCGTCCGAACCGGGGGTGCAAAGATTGTATTTGTCCTGCGGATTCCAGTCGGCGAAAAATCCGAAATCCGTTAAAGGAGTAGGCTTGAAAGAGGCACCGATAGAGCGCTCGGGGACCGCCACAATCACTTTCGCCAAACCCTGGTTGATAATTTTATCCAAAGCGATAAACATCAACGCCCGCGACTTCCCCGAAGCCGGAGGGGCCTTTAGAAGCAAATACTGGGCATCGCGGGAGGCATAAGCACGTTCCTGCATTTCGCGCATTCCCAGAGCGTTGACCTTGGTACTCTCGCCGGTTTGTGCGTAATGGACTTTTACCAAATCAGGCATGGTCATGGCCCTCCGATTCCAAGAGACTGCGTTCCCGCTCAATTTCCTTTTTCAATTCTTCTTCCGAAGGAAGATAAAGCAGATACTTTGACGCAAAAAGTTGTTTGCTTTCCTTGAGAATCGAGTATTTTACGATAACTTCATTTCGCTTGGAGCAAAGAATGAGCCCGATAGTCGGATTATCATCAGAAGCCCGATATTGCTCTTCATACATACGGATATAACCATCCATTTGCCCGATGTCCTGATAGGTAAGTTCACCGAGTTTCAGGTCAATCAGCACGTAGCATTTCAACACGCAATTGTAGAAGACAAGGTCAATATAGAAATCATTTTCTTCAAACCGCAGCCGCTTTTGACGGGCAACAAAGCAAAATCCCTTGCCGAGTTCAAGCAGGAAGCTTTGCAGGTTGTCGATCAGTCCTTGCTCGATATCTTTTTCATGGAGGTTCGGATAGTCCTTGAGATTGAGAAATTCCAGTACGTAAGGGTTTCGAATCAGAGACTCCGGCTCCAACTTTGCCAATTCAAGATTTTCTTTGGCATCTTCTCTGGTATTGTTAGGATTGCTACTGTTCAACATCCGGTTATAGTAAAGCACGGAAATCTGTCGTTCGAGCTGGCGGCTGGACCAATTCTCAGAGACAGCTTCGTTCATGTACCAATTCCGGGCGGCTTCATTCTCAACACGGAGGAGCAGTCGATAATGAGTCCAGCCCAATTCGGGACGCAGTGCGTCCCATTTTGGGAACAGCAGATAGAACTGGCGCATTCGCCGCAATTCCCGACTGTCAAATCCTTTGCCGAATTCTTCCGTCAACTTCTCCGCCAGTTCCTCCAGAACCTTTTTTCCATATTCCGCCCGACGATTCCCCTGTTGTTCATCTTCGACAATCAAGCGACCGATTTGCCAGTACGCCTGAACCATGGCAAAGTTCACCGCTTTGTAGGCAGTTGCCCTGGCACTGCTCAAAATCTGGCATACCGCAGAATACAGAATATCCGCTGGTTGTTTTAATATATCATCGCTCATTACGCTTTCCTTTTATCATAAGATACTTCTGCTATTGAAATTTCAAAAGCCCATCTTGTCTATTTAACATAGTGCCATATTCATTTCATCTCCATAGATGACAACCGAATACCGTCAAAAAAATAATCCAATATGTATTTGTCGAATTCATCAAATGTCGTAACGGCATTTGCAATCTTTCTGGCTTCTAGTTCCCTGAAATTATCCAAAATATCATGAAGAGTTAATTCGGGGTCTTCCATATCAATGATTTTTGCATCATGAATTTTTCTTGAAACCATTCTAGGAAGCCCGTACTCCTCCAATTGGAACACCACGGGAGGCAAGAAAGCATGTGAGACTTTTCTGATAAAACAGGATATGTCAATAGCTGAAGCTTTCAACACTTGCTTTTGAACGATGCTCAAATCATTCAGTAATGAAGCCAATTTGAAGGTCACATTCCTCTCTAATTTAAAAAAATCATTGATGCCAAGATTATAATCTTCAAGTTCATTTAACAATTCAGGAATGGATTTTGTCCAATTGCAAGAAATAATTTTCACAAAATTGACAACTGAAGTTATATCTCCATCCCAACCGCTACGTTGCAAACCAATCACCTTAAACAGAGAATTTGTCCATGCTTCGGGGGCATCTGTTGTTAAATAATATAAGCAGTCCCAATTTATATTGCTTGAAGACGATTCATGCACGATATGCCGGATCAAAGTAGCATTGGTTGATTGAAATGGAGTTTTTAAAATAAAATCATCATAGCTTTCAACCCCAAGTAAATTTGCCATTTCCTCTTTTACTGCGAGGATTTTTGCTACTTGTTCCGCCGATAATTCATAATTTTCATTATAAGCATCAATATTGGGTAGCATTTCTTCCGGAATGTTTAACTCTAATTTTTCATTACACTCAGGAAGCGGAGCATCTAGAATGAATACTTTCCCTATGAAATGCTTGAACATGCGTCCACTTCGGCCAATGACATTTTTGAATGAGAAATTATTCAAATTGCTGTTTCCATTCTTATTGCGCCAAATAACAACATTTGCAGCAGAAGTATTGACACCTTCTATTATAGAAGAAGTGGAAACAATCGATTGGAGCCCATCTTCTTTTTCAAATAAATAAATTTGAATTTGTCCTAAGGAGCGATGTAGACGACCATTATGTACGCCAATGCCTCGTCGTAATAATGCAGGCAGGTCCCAGTTTTCATCATAATTCTTACAAATCCAATCGGCGAAATTTTGACATAAACTGGCTTCTGGCAACTCTGTTTTTTTCGATATAAGCAAGTTGGCAACTTTGTCAATTTCAGGATACGAACCTGCATAAATTAATGTTTTCCCGGGATTGTCTCGTAGAATTTCCAATAAAATATCATTTTTCCTTATAGGATTCTTTTTGATTTCATCCTGTAATTCATAAAGTTCTAAAACAACGGTATTGAAATCAATTTCCATGAATTCAAGACCTTTGGAGAAAATGCTATCATTTATGCCATGTATATTCGGCGCCAAAAAATATCTTTGCTTTGCTTTCTTTGTCAATTCTAAAATGGCTCTCAAAAGAGCTGGAGAACGCTCCTTCTCAAATTTAGGACTTGCCTTATAAAATTCGTCAACAATTAAAATATCAATTTCAGGCAGAGTCGGAATATATCCAAAGGCTCTTTCCTGGGGAAAGATAAAAATATTTTTCTCTGCAAGTTGCACATCTGATGTTGTAATAATTTTATACTCAGGTGTGAATTTTTTGTACATTCGACGTCTTGTTTCGTCTGTCAATGCAACAGTAGGGACAAGGAGAACTATGTTTTTAGGTTTCTGTATTGCAATAAATGCATCGACAATAAAGCTTTTCCCAAAACTAGTGGGGGCACTAACAGCCAAACTTTTTCCGTTGAGTAACGCTTTTAATAGTCTTGATTGTTCTCTATGTAAAATTGCTGGCTTATCACTTCCTATGTCTGTTTCAAATAGTCTGCAAACAAACTGGTCTTCCCAGCTGGCGTATTTTTTTTGCATATAAGGATATAAACCTAATTTGCGCAAAAAATGATTAAGCAAAAGAGAATACGGCTCATCTTTAGGAACTGAATCTAAAATTCTGATTAGCTGATTGCGGGCTTCATTTTCATTGCCTGCGACAATGAGCGTGTTTACATCATGGTATCTTTTGAAAATATCAGTCATTTCTGGCCTCCTTTTTCTTGAAAGAAACCGTATCTATAAAACGTCTTATAATAGCATTTTTATCCGGAACAGGGAAAAGAATCAAATGAAAATATATTTCAGAATATTTGAAAACAGATGACCCCAATTGGGTTATTTGTCTTTTAAAATATGCTTCAGCTCTCTCTTGTTGAAATTTGGTTATTTTTTGCTTATATTCTGGCGTAAATTCTACGCATTCTTTAGTAATGTTGCATTCATATAATAATAGAATGGGAATATGCAAAAATGGCTTCAGTTCATCAATAGAAGTATCGTTGGCAAGAAGATTTTTTACTTGTTCAAAAACTTTATCACTTTTTATATATTCACGCAGATCATCTAAATCTAGGATGATCGAATTCTCCTTTTTTAATTTCTCAGTAGAAAGAGAATTGTTTACAGATTCAATAATTGAATCTAACCGTGAATCTTCTATGCTGGAATAAAATTTAGCTTCTCCAAACCAAACAGAAAAACCATTGGCATTTTCTTCCAATACAATATGAACAGAATCTGCTCCTTTTGCATTATCCTGCACATTTTGCTTATGATAGACTTTGGGAACAACAGGAAGTGCATTATAATGATGCCGCATGATTCCATATAAAAAAATTTCTGCAAGCTCACTACCGCGCCCAATATCTTTTTCACTTTCAGTAAGGCGAAGATTTTCTGCCGCTCTCATAGTTAAAGTGGCAGGATTATCGACCAACGCATCACGTTCTTTCTTGGATAAAGCCGTTTCAGCTATATTATTCCAGATGAATTGATGGAATTGACTTGAACACCATTTGCCATCTTCAAAACTGTTGGCAAACCCGACCGCTGATTTTTTTTTAATCGGCTGAAGTGTCTTTTCTACACAAAAATCTTCAAGGTCCGAATCGAAAAGAACCTTAAAAGAAAGTTTTGGCATACTCATTATTGCCTCTCCTCTGCAATCATCTTTTCATAAAGCTTGAAGAGATATTCGAGACGTTCTTCGTCGGATTCAAAAGGCTTGGAACGGTAGCAACGTTCAACCGCAAGGTCAAGTTGATGATGGGCATCCTTTAACGCCTTTGGCATCTGATTGGGGTCATAAAGCTCGGCCAATGTTTTTTCGGACTCTATTTCCCGATAGAAGAGAACTTGTCTAGCGAATTCGGAAAGCTCTTTTTTCTGCTTATCTGAGATTTCTGGGAACGGGAAATTATTATAAACAATGTCTTTCGAGTAGCGATAATCTGTTTTCATCCGACCGCATACGGAACGAACCCAAGTCATGTGCATTTGCGACGTGATAATTGCAAAAAGCCAAATGGGGGCATTGGGAATAGCAAACATGAGATTACTGGCAACGATATTAGGATGTAAAAAATCGATAGGAATATATTTTCTATGTTCTGAAGACACGCTTGGAATTCCAATGAAAGGAGCGCCGGGACGTTGGGTGATCTGTGCAAAAAGCGCAGGTGTTTCCGCTAGATGCGGTCGTGAAGATTTTTCTCTTAATAATCTTACCTGTTCTACTCGCTCAGAAACCTTGGGCATAGATTCTACCGTTTTTGTAGACGCACCATCCAACCAGAGGCAATAACGTGACACATTGTGAATTAATTCATATGACCCAACAAACTTATAAAAGTATTTTTGAGCAGCGGGTTCACTAAGCAAAAATTCATCTTTTTCTTCTGCTGAAAAAAGGAAATGCCCCCCATCAGCAGGCATATTTCCGAATTTCATTTCAGGAAACGTAGAAAGAGGTTTGGTCCGACTTTGTATATAACAAGGTTCCCCTGCCATTAAATATGGAGAAATCGCAGATACGATGTTGGAGATGTTGTTATGGTATATAGCTTTACTTCGGTCTGATGCATTTCGCAAACCAATAATAACCACAATGACCGCAGCATTGTATTTTGCGTTGTTTGCCCATTTAAAATCTTTATAGGCAAAGCCTATTTCAATATAATCCCGTAACACTCGTGGCCAGATTAAAGAAACAAGCTCTCCTTGAGATATGCTATTGGTTGATACAAATGCAGCTTGGGCATTGATGCCTCTAATATAATTTGCAGCTAAATAGAACCAGGCACAAATGTAGTCAAGACTTTTATATTCAGAATGAAAAATAAAATGCAAATCATTCTTTTGTTCATCGGTTTGTTTACGGGAGCCTGAATATGGCGGATTTCCAAGGATGTAGGTTTCCTTTCCATTCTTCGGACAAACCTCTTCCCAGGGAATGCGTGTGGCATTGCCGCAGACAATGTGCCCGGCTTCCTGTAAAGGCAATGTCGGGCTGCACTGTCCGAATTCTTCTTTGAATCTCATATTCATCTGATGTTCGGCAAGCCAGAGCGAAAGCATCGCCACTTCGCAGGAGAAGTCTGAAATTTCAATGCCGTAGAAATTGCGCAATTCAATTCGAGAAAAAAGTTCTTTCTGATTCTGTTTTTTTAGAATTTCAATTTCCAAGTTTCGCAACTCTCGGTATGCGATAATCAAAAAATTTCCAGAGCCACAGGCTGGGTCGAAAATACGAATATTGGCAATTCTATTCAGCAAAGCATTGAGTTTATCTGTTTGGTTTCTGCTTTTTTTGGGATTCGTAATCGAACTATCCAAGTGACATGCTTTGTCAAATTCCTCATAAAGTTCGTTCAGGAACAGCGGCTCTATTACCTTCATGATATTGGGGACGGAAGTATAGTGAATTCCCATATCTCCACGGTCTTCTTCCGTCACTACGTTCTGAATCATCGACCCGAAAATATCCGGGTTAATTGCCGCCCAGTTCAATTCTCCACCCTTGATGATGGCATTTCGGGACCGCATGGAGAAATGCGGCAATGGCAGTTGTTGTGAGAATAGACCGCCATTGACATAGGGGAACTGAGCCAGATAGTCCGGCAGATCCTTATTGCGAAGAGATTCCGGGGTATTGAGTACCGCAAACAGCCGATTCAGGAATTCATCCAGGTCGCTGCCGTCCGCTTGTGTATATGCTTTTAACGTTTGATGAAACACTCCCTGCGGAAAAATCCCGGTATCTTCCGCAAAGAAGCAGAATAACAAGCGGGTCAAGAAAACGTTCAACCCATGAACATACTCCTTCGTAAAAGTCGGATTGTCCCGCTTGATTTCATCAAAGAGCTTCGCCATACGTTCCGCTGCTTTGACATCTGCCGGATTTTCCACTTGTACTGCTGATTTCTCCATCCCCGCCCAAGGGAGAAAAAAGGCATAATGTACCGCAAGTTCATTCAACGGGGTATCGAGTGTGTCCTTGGTCTTTGTATCAATGGCAAGCAGCCGTTTGAAGTCTGTTACTACAATGAAGCGGGGATGAAACTTCAACACATCCTGATTTTGGGACAATTCCGCAATAGTCAAATGCAAATCGTTCTCTTTTTCTACGCGAAAGAACAACTTCTTTTTCCAAACCACATCCATCGCAAACAGCGCAACATTTAAATTACCCTTCTGGAGTCGGGCAATCGTGGCCTTGGGGGTATCATAGGCCAACAGAAAATCATAAATAAAAGAATCTTCATTGAGGGCAGCGATCACCTTTTTAACTGCATTTTCGATTTGGATAACATTGCTCATGACAATTTTTCCTTATCGTCGCAGTCCGCCGCGGAGCCTGATTTTATCCACGTATCGGCTTCCGATTTCTGAAAGCGCCAGCATCTGCCGACCCGATGGCCCGGCATCTTTTTATTTTTAATTGATTTGAAGACGGTCTCACGCGAAACACTCAAATATTGCGTAATTTCCTTCATCCCCAGCCCGCGACATTCTTCCATTATCATCGACCTGCTATATTTCACAAAATCATTCTGTTAAGAAAATAGCTTATGCAGCAGCAAAAACAAGCATCATCAGAGACTATATTGCAAAAAAACGCCTATTACTGCCAAGTTTCGCAACATGGTTCAACGATAACGCGGAAATGACTTGGGGCGGCAAACAGACTATATTCAAAAATCCGGCCCCATTTCGCTGTTGATGGCATTAAAGGAAGCCACGGCGAAATATCTGCGCGATCTTTTATTTCTCTGGAATAACCTCAAGCCAATACGAATTCGGATCTTCGACGAAATAAATTCCCATATCGGGGTTTTCGTAACAGATACATCCCATCTTTTCATGACGGGTGTGCGCGGCCTCATAGTCGTCGACTTTGAAGGCCAGATGAAATTCATTATCCCCGAGGTTATACGGCTCTTTACGGTCCCGCAACCACGTCAATTCGAGCTGATGAGAACTCGTCCCGTCTTCCAGATAGACGATGATGAAACTTCCGTCCTTCGCATTGATTCGACGCACTTCGTACATGTCAAAAGCGTCTTTATAGAACAGAATGCTCTTATCGAGGTCAAATACGTTGAAATTGTTGTGGACCATTCGGAATTTCATCGATCACCTCCATAACTTTTGTTTGAGGCAATATACATGGCATCTGGAAGAAATTCCAACTCAGAAAGGCGAATTCTTGCTTATGTCTATTTTGTAGAAAAAGGCTCTGAGCCTTTCCTCATCGGAAAGTCCAGAGCCAATTGCGTTGCGTGCTTTTAGAATGTAACCCATTCCTCGTCTTCTGACGGCGGAGACCATTTCCCGGCCTTGATACACAATTCCGTATATGCTTCGTTAATCTTGGCGTCAATATCCTTTGCGCTGATTCCTTTCGGAACCCAAACGACTTTTAACTTTGCAATTCGCCGATCAATTTTAGCGCAGGCTCTGTCGTCGCCCCAGTTGGCGTAGAAGATTCGTTTTGCGATTTTTTTAATTTCGGAATTCATTTGTTTTACCTTTCTCTTTCTTGTTATGCGACCGGACAGTTAAAACCGCCGGTATACTCTTTGTAGACATACTGCATTGCTTCCTGAAGTTCCGTATCCCGACTTTGCGGAATAATGAACGAATCGTGTACCGGAAGTACCGGCACTCCCTGTAAAATAAAAGAATGGACGAGCTCAAGCGCAATTTTGGCATCTTGATTTTGTAACCTTAAACCGACCCCGGAACAAAAATACTTCCTGATAGGATGATGATACTCTTGGACCAGTTTCAAAGCGTTTTTAAAGTCTACCTGATTCAATTGTATCAGCAGAGCATTATCGTCTTCAGACCGAGCTGCTCCACAACAGAGAAGCTCATAACGAAGTTTATACATCGCTCCAAGCGCATCGCGTTCTGACTCCGCATTAAGAAGTGCCAGCATGAACTTCTTGGCAACCTTCCGAAACTCTTTGGGCAAAAATCCGTATCCGTCCTTTTCGAGCTGTAGTCCCTCTCGCGCATACAACAGATGGATGTGTAGAGATGCGAAGTCTCGTTCCACAACACGTTCTCCATCTATCCGAATCTGAGTACGCTGAATTTTACTGAATTGCTGATAGCATAATCCTCGCTGCGACTTGTTATACAACCGGCCGCCCTGTTGCCAACTACTCCGGTTGTAAATGCTCACAATTCGGGGGAAAAACCGGGTAAGATGGTTGGTCCCCTTTTCGGTTGTAAGATAGACGTCAAAGAGATGCTTGGAATAGCTGTTGTTGATTCGAGCCAATTTTTTTTGAAGAGCGATTGTTTCCTCCGTATTCCGATAGCGAATCGGCTTAGGTGGATCATCATCATTTTTCAAGATTACCAGTTGCGAACTCAACTTGATTGGGACGATATCTTCCGGATTCCAGTTGGAAAATGCCGGATAGAGCTTGGGCAAACTCCAATAGCGACTGGTATAGACTTTTCCATGCCACTTCCGTCCTTTCTCATACCCCACATACCCTTGCCCTGTCAGATAGTCTAAAATTCCCAGAAGAATTTTCTGCTTAACATGATATTTTCCCATGAGTCCATGTTTTGTGTAATCATTGTTGTTTCTTGAAACCGCTAAACATTTTCCTGAAAGTTTTGCCATGAAGAGATTACACAAGATCGTTTTTAAATGTTCCTTCCCTTTGTAGAAGATCTTGGCTGGACTGTCTGACGGAAATATTTCTTTTACTTCAGTCCAAAGTCCATCAACTCCTGGTTGAATTTCAGAACAGTCCTGAGGGCTGTGAAACATAAATGGAATTGACAAATTGAAAAGTTTGTAATCCGAGAATTTTTTTTCATAAAGTATTTTCATACAAAAGCCTTATTTGAAATTTTTTTCATTATCCAGTGATTCTGTTCTCTGTTTTCCTCTTTTTCTTTCTTTTTTCCTTTTTCTTTTCTTTTTTTCTTCTGAGAAAGACGAGGAAGAGAGGAAATCGGACAGTAACCCATAACGCAGGAGATCTATGGTATCACTCATTGGTTATAAACAGCTTACGTTCGAAATCATCAGCTAACGTCTTTTGTCATCGAACACCATCCCTTCCGCAATAGCCCGTATGATAATTCAATTTAAGGCATTTGGGCATATCATGCCTTAAAAACAAAATCGAGTGATATTACGAGGGTATATGGTGTGGCGCCCGATATTCCGGGATTTTTAAAGTGGTTTTCAAAGGCAAATGGCCCGTCAAAGCAGCTCTTCTTTTCTGCTATTTTAGTGCGTAATCCATTCAGGCGCGCCACGAGAGGCCGTGATTGGATATTTTGGCTAAGGCGCCATCTTATGCAGATATTGTTAGCATTGGCTCCATTGGGCCGGGAGTGCCCTTAAACGCATTCCGAGGAAATATGAAAAAATTTTGAAGTTTTTATCGTGAGGACGTGAAAACGCCTGTTGCGTGTACCCAAAGCAATTTAATTTTACATCCATTTTTCCGGCATCAGATAAAAAAAACAGCGATGTCAGAAAAAATATTGTGGCCTGATTGATGATTGCTTGCGATCGTGAGAGTTGCTTTAAAACGATTGTATCTGTCCAGCCAGAAATAAAAAACGCAAGAGCGGCATTCTGAGAAGGAGTAGGCATCTCGCTAAGCGATTTGGTCGGGAGGGTACTGTCGGACTTGAGAGATGGCTTCTCGTTAGCGAAAGCGTGATAGAAGAGTAAAAGCAAGGACGATTGATCCGATAATGACCAACCGTCCTTCGATTTTTCATCAGGGGCAACAAATTTTTCGGAGAGGCGGAAGTGATCCCGCCTCAAACGAGCTAAGGGGGTTGTGAGGAAATCAGTGGTACTTTATGCCGAGGGTATCGGGGAGAGATTTTGGTTTTGCCGGTGAGGAGCAAAGCTGCAGAGCTTTGTGACGAATCGGCGAAGCCGAAAGATCACCCGAGACACCGGTAGAAAGTTTCACTTATTTTTGAACATTCCTAAGGCTTGAATCTGTGGCAATAAAGAACGACAGCCTGAAATTACCGCTTATTTGTGTTTGGACGGTACGGAAATGATTTTGTCTGATTCACTTCCGGTTTTCCCCCGTCGCAGTTTATTTAGGCGAAATGACATGCAATGAGCGTAGGTTATACGGGCACTTCTTTTGTTTGGGATGCCGGTTGACAGAGACTTGACAACGCTCCGGGTGTTCGTTTCGGCAGACTGGATTTCTTGTTGCCGGAAGCAAACGATAGGAACCCAATGCCCTATCTCGTTTTGAAGGCGGCAAAGGCCTCAGTCGCGGATAAATATTCCGGGCATTTCAAAAATGAAAAAATGTGGTATTCCGCTCAACATGCCATCCACGTGTTAAAAGGCGGGAGTATTCTTCCATACGAACCAAAACTTCATCAATGGAATTGCCATGACTATAAGAGTAAAGCCAGTTATACGGTTCTTGGTCTGCGATGAGGGCTTTTAACTCGCATTGGACCGAATCGGGGTATTCGCGCCAATTATCTTTCGGTGAAATATCTGCGACATAACAGAGTTCTCCGTATTCTTCCGGCGAAGGCAGAAGCGGTGGACTTGGCATATCGCAAAGATCATCTTCATCCGGAGCATCTTCCGGTTGAGAAAGAAATCCTTCGAAAGCATTCGAATTAAAGATATCCTGCCGCAAGATTACCTGAGCGGCAGTAACACGCTCAATTTTTGACAGTAAAAGTTGCTGCGCCTCGGATAGCCTGTTATTGGCAATTGGTATTCCCACCATATTCTAATCCTCTTGTGTGGAATGACCGTTTTCTTCCCATGAGATTTGCCCTTCGGGGAGCCTGAGCAGATCTTCTCCCTTGAGTTTTTCGAATTTAATTCCGGTTTCAATATTGCCCGCGATTTTATGTTTGATGTGTTTGAAGCCCTTTTCGGGGTGTTGTGAATAGATGAGATCAAGTCCATTTTCCGTTTCCACATGCCGGGTATATTTGATCAACGGCCTCACAATATGAGCGTTGCTCAACGCCAGTTTGGAACAAAGAAAAACGGCAATGATGTCTTCTTCCAATTTCAGGTAAGAAAAAACTTTTTCTATATCTGCTAATGATCCAGCGCAGCGGATTTCGTCAAGAAACATCGTCTTGCCATAACGGTCGCTGTACTCTTTGGTTTCTTCGAATTGCTCATACCAATCCTCTTCTATCTTGCGACTCATCTGCCCAAACTGACTCGATGGAATTTTTTTCAGCCATCGAATCAGCAAAGCCTTGATTTGCTCAATATCAGGAGGCGCATCTTGCCAATCCTCTCCCAATGCGTTTTCGAACTTCAGTGCCTCATCGTACTCCATTGTACAAGCCTTTCGTTTATGGACATCCCCATTGATGTTCTGGGATTTCTATGAAGCGAAATCGAAAACCCTATTATTTTCCACGTGGAGTGTATTCCATAAATGTTTCAAACATCACAGCGGGACATTCTGGTATGCGAAGCCGTTGCTCAGGGGGGACCTTCTCAAAAAGATTGGACATCAAGATAGGTTCATTCATGCCGGTTTTATTGATGATACAGAGATTTTTAAATCCTTTATCCAACAGTTTGCCATAGTTGCCGTTGAGATGTGCCTTGCAAGCATCATTGTCGTCTTTTTTCACATATTCAATCAGGGTTTTGGTAATGTTCCAATTTTTCAATGACAACTTGGAACAAAGAAAAATCGCAATGACATCTTCAGATGCATGTGAATAGCTTAGCAGCTTCTGGACCGCAGAAAGATGTGGCAATTCCCGCAATGTTCGGATAAAACAAGTTTTCTTGAAACGGTCACGATATCGCCATGTCGGAAAACCTTCCGGCCATAAAGCATCATCGACTTTGCTGAATTCTTTGGACGGAATCGGTTTCAGCCAGTTAATCAGCAAATCTTTAAGCTGCTCGAACTCTTGAGCATTCCGCTCCCATTCTTCCGTGGTTAGTTTCTCGAATTTCATCATACAACCTTTCATTATGTCCTTGTACATGGTTTGTATTCTCTATGCCGGGGGCACGAAAAAAGACGTACCCCATACGGATGGTTGTCCCTTGGCCTACCACAGCCACAGATGAGCCACACGAACAGGGTACGTCAAAAGACGGACCTTGCCGGTTCTCATCTGTAAGCGTTGAAAATAGAAGTGGTAGTTCAGGGACAACGCCGGTTTAATTGTCGAATTGTTTGTTTTTTACAGTCTGCTTTTCCCTTTCCATGGTGTGAAATTTTCTACATAAGTTACAACGGAAGCTGATAGTTGTCAAATCAGATAATTCGTTTTACGCTCATTTCTTTGCCTTTCTATACTTTCGGGTTGATTGCTTTGAGAGATCATGTAAGAGGAATTCCGTGAAGAAGAGAAAAATATTTATCGCCGTTCGGTTAATTTTTGCTGAGGTTTCTTTAAGTCTCTTGCGTCGAAAGCCGGATGCGCGGCTGGCAAACATTTCCCGGCTTTAACTGCGCCGCTCACAAATTGAGCGAAGTTTGCGCATCTTTCACCGTTTTCTCCGCCATGCCGAAGATTTGTGCCATTGGAGGTATGGGAACGATACAGATACTTCAAGCTTTTATACTTTGCTTTATCCCGAAGGGGGACGCCCCAGGCGGGCGTCCCCCTTCGGGATGGGCTTCTTTCCTATCATGATTATGAACCCGTTTATCCTTCATCCTTTCTCCAATCTTCCGAAACTGTGTAAGCGTAATCAGCGGAATATCTTTAAAGCATTGCGATTCAATAAATTCGCCTTCTGAATTATACTGATATCCGGCGTATTCCGGACGGCGAAAAATATCATTGAGCGTATTCCTGCTGAAATTATTTTTCCCAAGCATTCGAGCGAGAGTTCGACAAATCTGAATGTAGGAGACCTGATTAATTCCGAGTTCAAACGCTTTTTTCACAGCTTCGGCTTCAACCGAATCAATCTCGTAAACCTGATTTTTCACATAGCGATACCCGTAGAAGTTCGCTCCATTTGTACGGTAGCCAGCATCTCGTAAAATTTTCAGTCCGGCGATACTCTTCTGGCGCTGGATTTCCAGTTGATTGGCGTTGATTTGAGAAACCAGCGTTGCTACGAGATTATCGGCGAAGTTCGAGAGATCGCTGATCCCGCCTTTGGCACACCAGATTTTCACGTTCGCAGTACGGAGCTTCTGAGACACGTGGCTTTCGAGGTAGCTGTTGGGCAGGGGACGCATCAGCCGGGTAAAGTCATCCAGCAGCACATAGTCCACCCCTTTGAGTGCCGATAAGACCTCTGCAAGTCCCTTCCTGTAGCGGGTCGTCTTGAGATAGGTGGATTCCACCCAGTTTTTGTAAGAGGTATCTACAGCGGCAAGAGCAATGGCTTCGGTGGTGTCGGAAAATACCTCCTCCGCAGAAACCTTCATTGAGAGGCCCACGGAGAAGGTGTTGTTAGATACAACAAGTCACTTTCAGGAAGGCATCACAATCCCCTCAAGATTTTCTTCGTCTTTGAAAAGAACTGTACTAATCGGATCTTTCCAACTGAAGGTGACCTTGTTCCCATCCCGGAGGTTCCGGAAGATGTCCCGGAAAATTTCAAAGTTCACGCAAAATGTGAAATTTCCTCCGGACGCATTTTCCATCTCAATCTTATCCTTGACATCCGAAACGCCGTTTTTCATCGAGAAAAGAAAAAGAATATTGGACCCACCTTTCTTGCAATGCAATGCCTTGTTTTTAGACATCGCCAAGATCTTCATAGATTCGAGAACCTTACTCTTGTCCAAAACAAAAGTTGCCTTCTCATCCATGACAAAAAATCTTGTCGTGTCCGGGTACGGGCAATTCAGCTTGGGCATATAGACCTTCATGTCCTCGGAAAGGAAGCTGATCGCATTGTCGTTCATGGAAAGAGTGATCTCCTTGCCCTCCTCCATCGACTCAATCGCCTTGATACATTTCGGACTCAGAATTCCGGAGAATTTTTGATTTGAACTGCCCTCAATGATCGTGTAATTCCGAAGCATACGGAGAGCGTCCATAGACTCCGTTTTAAGTTTCGAACCATCGAATGTAAGGTTAACCCCCGTCATAAACGGACGGGAATCCTTTTCCTTACGGGCATATGAAACTTTTCCCACGAGCTTCTTGAGAACCGAAGAGTCAATCTTGATTGATCCTCCATCTTCGATTTTCTTCTCTTCGAAAGCGAAGGTGCCCCGTCCTGACGCTGCAAACACCATAGTCGTTTCGCCCTGAGTTACCTTGAGCGTATTGTTCTCGAATTCGAGATTGATGTCACCGCGAAGAGACGTTGCGGAGGTAAACGCCTTGTATTCTGCGACAACCGCCATTTCAGACGTATCGCTCACCGGGAATGAGAACACCCCGATATTCGATCCGTCGCAAGCAGTGATACTTGCCTTTCCGTCCTTTGCCGCGAACAGAACCTTTGACCCTGCGCCATTGGCTTCCTTGTTGACGAAAACAGAGATTTTGCCGAGAGCGCTCTTCAGGTTGTTTTTTTCTACGAACATACGTACTTTCCTTTACTTTTGATAATTTTGTGTCTCAATAGATCTCGTACTTTAAACAACTCAATACTTCTTGAATATCTGCCAAGCACCTTACGGTGAATGGCGTAACCTGTTACAATTTTTTTCAAGTTTTCATCATAGACCTCCTGCTATAAATGGATTCATCCCTGCGACGCAGGTAGACATTCAAGCCTGATCGCCTCCTGCCGGAACAGCTTGACCCCACTCCCAAGCGTGGTTCTTTGATTTCATCCATTCGCCCGGCACAGGATTTCTTCCGACTGTCACGATAAGCATGGTTTCGTCTTCGAAAACGATTCGCTCTGTCCTGTCGCCTTTGAAAAAGCTCTTGTAGTAATATTTGATATAGATTTTACCGCCACGAATCCGAATGGTCCAGTCAGGAAGAACTCTTGCGGCGCGATGCGGAATCCGTTCCAACATCAACGTTTTCTGGTTTTTGAAGACTATCACGATATGGTAGGCGAAAACATTAATCCGTTCGATCATTGCCTGTGCGTACTTCTTGTAAAGGCGGTCGTCGATTTTCTTGAATTGCAGTTCGAGAATACACTGTTCCAGCACGTCCTTCTCTTTCTCAATATCAATCGAGGCAATCCCCAACTGCTCAATGATTTGCTCCTGAATTTTCGCTTGCTCGGTTTTCAGATTTCTGGATAGTGCTTCAAAATGCTCGTCTTCGATGCTGCCCCGACAGAACATTTCCGACAGAGTGTCCGCTCTTTTGGAGAGATAGATTTTCCGCTGTTCCAACTTCGCCAAAGTATCGTTGACTTTGCTTTGCCTCAGAATCCGTTTTTTCTCCTGAAGAATAGAAAGCGCAACCAATGGCATCAAAGACTCATAGAGGCCCAGGTTGTGAAGCCCTCCTGCAATGATTGCTTCACAGGGATTCTCCTCTTTCGCTACAGGACGGCGAGGCATTCCCGGCTTCCAGCCGTAAGGGAAATGGTACTGATACCGGATATGGGCGCTCCCACACTCTTTGCGATACTCGCGGTAGATGTTGCGGATACAGGTGAAATAACGGAGCCGTAATCCTTCTTCCCAAGAATGCGGCATTGCGTTACTGGACATGATCTGCATTCGTTCTCCGCAGTAACCGCAATAGCATAGACCGGTAAAAGCGTAAGTGTTCTTTCGGTCATGATTATGAATCCGTTTGTCGCGCAGCCGCAACTGCATCTGGTTGAACTGATCCAGCGTAATCAGCCGAATATCCTTGAATTCCTGAGATATAATCAGCTCACCGGTCGAATTATACATGTACCCGGCGTATTCCGGCCTTCGGTATACTGGAATCAGCGTATCATAATGAAGGTCTGGAATGCCGAACTCCTTGCTGAGTTGACGGCAAATCTCCATATAGGAATAATTTTGAATTCCCATTTCAAACGCCTTTTGCACAAATTTTGCGCCATCGGGATCAATCTCATACTGGTTTTTTCCGATCCGCCTGTATCCGCGGAAATTATTGCCGCAAGGACGATAGCCTGTGTCACGCCGGGACTTCAAAACTTCACGGCTTTTGCTGCGCTGATTCTCCAACTGATTGGCATTGATTTGCGAAATCAAAGTGGCTACGAGGTTGTCTGCAAAAGCGGCGGGATTCATTACGCCGCCTTTGACACACAGGAGTTTGACATGGTTGGAGACCAGCAACTGTTTCATGTGCCCTTCGAGAAAGCTGTTTGCCAGCGGTCTCATGAAACGGGTGTAATCATCAACGAGAATCAAATCAACCGTTTTGAGCACCGCAACCGCTTTTCCGAGCCCTTTTCGAAATTTCAACTGCTTTGCCGCAGTCGAGGCAACCCAATCTTGAAGTGTGGAATCAATCGCTGCCAGTGCCCTTGCCGCCGTGGTATCGGGATAGAATTTGCCGGAGATGTTCAAATCCTCATATTCTCCGATCACGGTAATGTCTTTCTCATGGGCCAATGTCCGGCAGTTCGCTTTCTGCTGTTCCACGCTTGCCGATAAGTCTTCGTCCCCGGAGGACTGTCTTGCGTAGATGATCGCCTTCAGTTTCTTTTCCATCGCTTCACAACCTTTCTTGCGTTTGACGCTGAGAATCGAACCGTCTGGATTCTGCCTTTATGCGTCTGTGTCTGCCGGTATATGAAGTGGTTTCGATTTTTCTTCTTTTCTTATCCCCTGTTTTGGCGCTGTTTTTGGCATTTTTTACAATGCGTAGATGTGGAATTGCCTGTCAGCAAATGATTTGAAAAAAATGCAAAAAAATTCCCCGATGGCTGTTCTCAAGCCATCGGGGGACTTTATATCAGATTAAAAAAGATAGTGCGAGGAAATGTTATGCGGTTTGCCGGTAAGATTTGCTAACACCGATGCTTTTTTGCTCCAGTACTTTTGAAGTGAAACACCGCCCCTTCAAAAATATTGTGTGGCATGAATTTCCCCAATCATTTTTTCCAATTTTTGGCGTTCAATAAATTTTTGTTTATTTGATGCCAATAAGCGGGATTGCGCCGGACAATATTCAAACAATGCCCTATCGCCATCAGAAAGTTCTTCGAAAAACTTCAGAATATTCATCTTTTTGCGTTTTACCCCGGACATCAATGAGGCTTCGCATTCTTTCCATTCAGGGAAATGATGAGTGAAATCAGGGCGCGATTCCTGATTCTGTTTCACCAATAAAGATTTGAGGCGGGTTGCGTTTAATGCCTCTAATTCAGATTCGCAAAAATAATTCTTGTCGCTTGATTTTTTGGAGTGTATAGTATTCCCCTGAATATTCAAATATTCATAAGCAAATTCTGCTTCATGTTTTAACAATTTCTTGCGGCTGTCAAAAATATTTTTTGTATAAGAAGGAACAGGTCCCATGTCGATTGCAAAATAACAATCTCCAGAGATCAATCTTCCAAATCTGCGCAAGTGGTAGCGATCTGATAAATAAATCAGTTTAAGAATATCGAGCTTATCAATCGATTTGTCGTGATTTTGCCGGGCAAACCAATTAATCATCATTACTATTTTTTCAAAATTTAACATCTATTCCCTCTACTCTTGGAATATAGTTCGAGTTCATCAAAAAACAAGTTTCTTTTACTGTAGGCGAGGGGATGAAAACTGTCCAGAATCTATTATTCCAGTAAAGATTATCAATCGCTTGAATTCTGCGTCTGAATTCCGTTTTTATGCGTTTGTGTCTTTTTGTATATGGAACGGTTTCGACTTTTCTTCTTTTTTATTCCTTGATTGGGCGCTGTTCAGGGCGTTTTTGCCGGTAGACAGATGAATAATCTGCGAGTCCATGATTCGAAAAAAATTCTCCGACGGCGGTTCCAAGCCATCGGGGGACTTTATATCAGATTAAAAAAGATAGTGTGAGGAAATGTTATGCGGCTTGCCGGTAAGATTTGTTTATGCCCCTCATGCCCTCGGGGTCCTGGATGAAGTAGATTCCCATCGCTTCGTTTTCGTAGGCGATGCAATCCATCCGCTTGTGTTTCGTGTGGGCCGCCTCGTAGTCGTCGGTGGTGAACGCCAGGTGGAACTCCTCGTCGCCGAGGTTGTACGGCTCCTTGCGGTCGCGCATCCAGGTTAGTTCGAGGACGAAATCACTCTCGCCGTCGCCGAGGTAGACGATGATGAATTCTCCGCCCGCCGGAGCGATCCGGCGCACTTCCGCCAGACCCAGCGCCTCGCGGTAAAACGCCAGGCTGCGGTCCAGGTCCAGCACATTGAAGTTCTGATGGGCGAAACGGAATTTCATTTCCGCACCTCCGTCTGCGCCGCCTGGAATTCCGGCAGCTTGCCGCAGCGCTTTTCAAGTTCCTTCTTCTCCGCATCGGTCGCATTGGTCAGGCGGTCGATGAAGTACGCGGTCAGGAACGGCTGGTAATAAGCCTTCCAGAAGTTGCTGGATTGCGCCGCGGCCTTCGCCGTCTGCGGCGTGAAATCCCCCATCATCAGGTCGAAATACAACGCAGGCTTCGCCAGTTTCAACCGGCTTTCGATCCGCCGCAGGAAGAGTCCGCGAACCCGCGGATCGTTCAGGTCGAAGGAGCCCGGCCTGCCCGTTCCGTCGACCGCCGTGACCGAATCCGGCGTCACTTTGACCACCGTCAGGAGATTGCGGTCCGGCATCTCCATGGAGAAACTGTCTTTGGTCGGGGAGATCTGCCCCAGCCGTTCGACGAATGCACGCAATTTCTTCTGTTCGCCCGGCAGTTCCGCCACGAACTTGGTGATTTGGGTCAAGAGCTCAATTTCCTTTTCGCTGCTGCCGGGGGTGAACGGGAAGTCGCGAAGCGCCGCCAGGTCGCGGTCGAATGCCGCCTGGTTTCCGGTGCGGGCGGAGGTCAGGAACGAATTCGCCACCTTGCCGAACATCAACAGCAACTGCGGGCGGACCTGGGCCAGGCGCGCTTCGGCCGCCGCTTTTTTCGCGGCTTCCTGCTGCGCCTTCTCTTCGGCGGCTTTTTTGGCTTCAGCTTCGGCCTGCTGCTTTTTCAGGAGTTCGGCCTCTTGTTTGGCGGCCTGCGCCTTTTTGATTTCCTCGTCCGCCTTGTGTCTGGCGTCCAGCTCTTTCTGGAATTCGACGCGGGCCATGGCGCGGGCGGGAGCCACCCGGGCTACTTCATCCACCCGGTGGTAGGCGTTGAGCAGGGGGCGCAATGCTTCCATCTCACGCGGGGAAACCGGATTCGGGAACGCCAGGAAGAAGCGGTCGCACTCCTCCAGAAAACCGATGCGGTCATCCGGATTGCTCTGAATTTTCTCCAGCAACGCGTCGATCCCTTTGAGATAGTCCGGCCGGGTCGGGTCCACCGGCGGTTTGGGCGGCTCTTCCTGTTTCGGCGGCTGTACCGGCGGTTTCGGCGATTCCGTCGTGGGTTCCGTCTTCGTGCCGGTCTCCCCTTCGGGGTTCTTCAGGCGACTGGGGATGTTCAATACATGCTGTTGGGGCGGAGCTTCGCCGCGAATCAGCGTAATCAGTTTGTCGCCGTAAGGCTTCACGGCTCCGGGCAGCTTGTCTCCGGCCGCGAGAAAATAAAACGCGCCGACGAGGAAACCCAGCGTGATGCCGATCAGCAGCAGTATGGCAAGCACCATCAGGATGAGTTTCCCGATGCTCTTTTTTTCTTTTTCCGCCTTTTCGCTTTTTTCGCCCTTCTTCCCTTTTTTGCCAGTCTCCTCTTTCGTTTCCGCGGGGGCAGGAGCTTTTTCCGGTTTCGGAACGGTCTTCAGGGCAAGTTCTTCGTCCGCCGCCGGCTTCTTCTCCGCCGGAGGAGCGGGTTTTGCCGCGGCAGCTTCAGCGGAAGCTCCCGCCGGAGCGACCGGCTTGGGCGGATGCGCTTTGGGCATTCCGGGAGACGCGACCGGCTTGGGCGGCGTCGCTTTGAGCATTCCGGTCGGCGCCGCCGGTTTGCCCGGAGTCGCCATTTTGGGAACCGAAGGCGGAGCGGCCGGCTTGGGCGGCGTCGCTTTGGGCATCCCGGCAGCGGCTCCGCCGCCGGGGAACGGACTGCTTTTCGCTCCGGGCGTGAACGGCGATTTCGCCCCGGGCGTCGCCGCCGGTGCGCCGCCCGCCGAGGGCAGCCGGAATTTGAGCTGCGGGACCACGGAACCCCCGCCGTTCAGCGCGCTGTGCTGCAGATACATCTCCAGCGCCTTGACCAGCGGAGCAGGGGTCTGATAACGGTCTTCGATATTGCGGGCCATCATCTTCATGACGATGGTGTTGAGCTCGTCTGGAATCGCCGGATTCACTTCCTTGGGCGGTTGCAAATGCCCGGCAACATGCATTTTCGCCAGTTCTTCGGCGGTGTCGGCCACATAGGGGAAACGGCCGGTCAGGAATTGGTAGAGGGTGGCGCCGAGGCTGTAAATGTCGCTGCGCACGTCGGTCGGCACCCCGGTCAGCTGTTCGGGGCTGATGTACTGCGGAGTCCCGAGCACTTCGTCGCCTTCGCAGGACTCTTTGTCATTGGTTCCGGCGACGCGGGCGAGACCGAGGTCGGCGAGCTTGGCGAAGCCGTTCGCATCGAGCATGATGTTGTCCGGCTTGATGTCCTGGTGAACCAGTTTCTCATCGCGCCAGGCGCATTCGAGCGCGCCCGCCACTTCCTGGACGATCTTTGCCGCTTTGCGGGGTTCGATGGTCTTTTCCTCTTTCAGGATTTCCTTCATCGTCTTGCCGCGGATATATTCCATGGCAAAATAGAAAGTCCCGTTTTCTTCGCCCACCGCGTAGGCCTGAACGACGTTGGGATGGTTGATCCGGCCCGCGGCGCGCGCTTCGCGGAAAAACGATTCCACATACTCTTTGTCGTCGAGAAATTTCGGCTGCAGAATCTTCAATGCGACGGGCCGGTCCAGCGAAAGCTGCCGGGCGAGGAAGACGACTCCCATGCCGCCGCGGCTGATCTCTTTTTCGATCAGAAAGTCGCCGATCACCGCTCCCGGTGCGGACGCGGATTCCGGGAACGGAACCTTCTCCTTGCAGAACTCGCAGATGACTTCATTCCCCTCTGCCGGTTTCTCCGCTTCAAAGACTTTCTTGCATTTATCGCAGTATACCTTCATCACCAATACCAAATATCACATCGTTGAATAATCGCGTCGGCCAACTCTCTACCTAAGTGGGCAATATATACTCGCAACCCATAAATTACAAGAGCATTTGAGAAAATCAGCAATTCCTCAGAAGAAATAACGGATAATCGCCTGGGCGCGCAGTTTTTCCATGTAGGTTTTCCGGATGGTTTCTCGCTGTTCCTGATCGATCTTCCGGCGGATTTCCGGACTCAGGGAACGGAAGTCCCCTCTCTGTTCCGGCGAGTGGGCCAGGATTCGGAGAAACGAGACCCCTTCCGCCGTCCGGACCGGGCCGTAGACCCGACCGGCTTCCAGCACCGGCATCGCCGCCGCGAACTCCGCGCGGAGCCGCTTCCGCTCGATCTCGCCGAGGTCTCCGCCGTTTTCGGAGTCCGGCCCGGCGCTGTATTTCCGGGCCAGTTCCGCGAACGCGTCCGGCGACGCCGCCAGCTCTTTGGCTATCGCGGCGCTCTTTTCCTCCAGGTTCGGGTCGGAGAGCTTGAGCATGATCATCGCCAGTTTGATCGTTTCCGGCCGGACGAACTCCGCCTTGTGCGCCTGATAGTATTCGTACACCTCTTTCGGTGTGATGTTCGATTCGATTTGAATCCGGTCGTAGACCATCATATGGAAGATGATGTACTCCTCGATCTCCTTGCGCAGTTTGTCGATGTCCGTACCGGAGTCGCGGAGCTTGCGGATGAATTCGGAACGGGAGCGCACCCCCATCCGTTCGGCGATCTTGTCGAGCTCCTCCTCGATCGCCTGGGACGGGATCGGGGGCGGATTCTCCTGTTTGCGGTACTCCTCGAGAATCAGCAGCTTGTCGATCTTCTCATCCACCGCTTTGCGGCGGATGCTGCGGATCTCCTCCTCCAGCCGTGTGCCGGAGAATACCGCGCAGGCCCGGTATTCGCTGTCCCGGGTGGTCCCCAGAATATCGACCAGGCTGACGGGAACTCCGTTCACCGACGCCAGGATCGAGTCTATTTCCGGCGGCGGATTCTTCGCCTCCGGTTCCGCGGCGGCAGCGGCCAGCGCCAGCGCCGGAAGCATCATAGCGGTGAGAAAAAAACGACGCATCGTGTGTTACTCCTTTCGGCTTTTCCGGCGGCTTTCCGCCCGGAGGAGGGCGATTTCGGCGGCGGCGGTCATGCTGCCGGGGGCCGCCTTCCCCTGCCAGGCGATGTCGAACGCGGTTCCGTGGTCCGGGCTGGTCCGGATCACCGGCAGCCCGAGCGTCGAGTTCACCCCCGTCTCGAACGCCAGCATTTTGAACGGGATATGCCCCTGATCGTGGTACATGGTCACCAGTCCGTCGTATTTCGCGCGGGTCGATTCGATGAACAGCGTGTCGGGCGGGAAGGGGCCGTCGATGTCGATCCCCATTCCGCGCAGTTCGTCCAGCGCCGGTTTCGTTTCGCGTTCATCCTCCGGACCCATGCAGCCGTTCTCCCCGGCGTGGGGGTTGATGGCGGCGACGGCGAGTTTCGGCGCGGCGATTCCCTCCGCCCGGATCGCGTCATACAGAAGTTTCGTCACCCGGACGATCTCGGAACGGACCGCCTGCTTCGCAACCTCGGCGAGCGGAACATGGCAGGTGACGAACACCACGCGCAACTTTCCCGACGACTGCATCATCACGAAATCGTCACAGCCGCACAGCTCGGCGATCCGCTCGGTGTGCCCGGTGAATGGAATTCCGGCGAGGTTGACCGCGTACTTGTTCATCGGCGCGGTGACGATCGCATCCACCTTCCCGGCGATTGCGTCGCAGGTCGCCGCGGTCAGCGCGTCGTAGGCGAGTCTGCCGCAGCGCGCGTCGGCGACTCCGGGTTCGAAGCTCCCGAAGGGAAGCGTTCCGGCGGAACGGACTTCCGGCAGCGCGCCGTTGCTCCAGCGCCTCGCCGCCTCTTCGAGCACCGATTTCTCCCCGTAAATGACAAAGCGGGCGCGGCCGGTCCAGCGCGGATCGGCCGCGATCCGGACCGAGAGCTCAGGGCCGATTCCGGCCGGGTCGCCCATCGTGATCGCCAGAACCGGGAGCGATTCGGTCATTTCTACCACTCCTGCCCCTTGGCGGCGAAGTAGGCGGCCACGTTCGGAATCAGCGGTTTGATCAGCTGTTTGATCGCCTGGGCGTATTCGCGGATTTCCGACTGGGCGTGGTCGCTGTCGCGCAGGTCGAGGAAGTGGAGCAGGTTGGCGAGGTCCACCGTTCCCCAGAAGGTGACCATCATATTCTGCGGCAGCACGCCGCGCGCCTGTTCGCGGCAGACGCCGGAGGCGAGCAGGTGCTCGTAAAGCGCGAGGCTGGCTTCATTGTGCTTGCGGATCTCTCCGCGCAATTCCTTGCCGTCGAATTCGGGGTCGAAATAGGAGGCCTGCCGGTTGTCGTCCGACTGCCGCCGCAGGATGGCCGGGGTGTAGAACTCCAGGTCGATCTCGGTGTAGCGCCGCGAAATCTCGTTGTAGCTCCAGGTCCGGTGGCGGTGCCACTGGCCGCGGACGAAGAGCGGGCAGTGCACGCTGAAGGTGAACACCATGTGTTCCAGCGGGCTGGTGTGGCGGTTGGAGATCAGGTAGGCGAGCAACTTCACGTCTTTCGCGTCCATCTCGTCTTTGAGCTTGCCGAAGGAGACGCGGGCGGCGTTGACGATGGTCGCCTCGGTGCCGAGATGGTCGATGAGCCCGACCCAGCCCTGGCCGTCGAGCACTTTGACGTGGTTGGCGGGCGGTACGTTCAAGTGTTCCATATGCAATCCTTTATTTGGTTTTCTGTGTTTCGGCGTTGGTTTCGGTCAGGAATTTGCGGACCGCGGCGATGGAGTCCGCGACGCATCCGGACATGGCGGCGGCGGCCGAGGCCGGGGTGTCGCCTTCGATCGGCTTTTCGGTGGTGACGCTCAGGCTGCCGCCCCCCGTCGGGCGGCGGTCGACGAAAATCCGGACGGTGTAGTCCACGGTGAGAATCGCCGTTTTGTTCTCGCGGTCGAATTCAAACCGGTAAATGGTTCCGCTGAGGCGGAGCAGCCGCCCGTTGTCGCTGTTCCGGGTTTCCCGCGGGAACAGCGCTTTGTGGAGCTGCCGCTCGAGCATCAAATCGGGCGTGAGCAGCCAGCGGCTGTAGTCGTCGGAAAGCATCCGCTCGGCCTTCTCCCGGTAGAGGAAGCGGCGGTCGGAGCCGGAGAGATTCCGGAACGTCCCCACTTCAAATTGCACGTCGGTCAGCGGCTCCGCCGGAACCGACAAGTCGTATTCCTTGGGCTCGATGTAGTTGGAGCTCATCAGCGCGCAGCCGGAGAGCAGCGGCAGAAGGAGCCCGCAGGCGGCGAGCATCGTTCCCGTGATTCGTTTGCGTAATTCCATCGTGTTCCTCCCTGTCAATACGGCCTGGTGTAAAAGACGCCGGTCCCGTCGGGCGCGAACCCGGCCCACAGGATGCGGCGCGGAGCGTCGTGCAGGAAAATCCCGCCCTTGCCGCCGCCCGGCTGCTCCGCCTCGCCGCCGACCGAACGCCAGCCGGCCGCCGTCAGTTTGGCAGAGAGCGTTTTCGCCGACGCCTCCGGGTCATTCGCGGAGTTGCGGAAACTTCCGTAAACCGCCTTTCTGCCCGGAAAGCGGATGACCTGCCTGACAGTCGCTCCCGTCGGCATCGGCGGCAGTTCCGTCGGCCACCCGTCCGGCGGCGGCAGTTTCTCCGGCGCGACGATGACGAAAAGCGTCACCGGCCTGCCGGGGCCGCCGTCCACCAGGAGCCAGCGTTCCACGTTTCCCTGATCCACGCGGTAGGCGACCCGCACCGCATCGCTTCCGGCCTGGATGTCTTCCGGGCGGAACATGCGGACCAGCATCGCCAGCAGCGACGGAAAATCGGCGTCCAGCGTCGACGCCTTGATTTCCAGCGGCACGCCGTTCACCTGCATCTGCTCGGTGTAGAGCGACGTCTGCCGGCCGGGCAGTTCGCCCGTCCGGGTACCCCCGGACGGAATGCCGCCGCCCTTCCACGGCCACAGGTCGAACACCTCCGCCTGCAGCGGGGAAAGAGCGGCGAACGCAGCGAGAACCAACAGCGAAAACCGCGATTTCCTTCCCATGCGCCGCCTCCGTCGTGAAACGATTATTTCAACGATTGCACGAACCGCCCCATGCGGTCGATCGCTTCAATCAGTTCCGACGCCGCCGTGGCGTAGCAGCAGCGGACGAATCCTTCGCCGGAGGCTCCGAACGCCACGCCGGGGACCACCGCCACTTTTTCCGCCTTCAACAGCTGTTCGGCGAATTCGGTCGAGTCGAGCCCGGTCGAACGCACCGACGGGAAGGCGTAAAACGCTCCCTTCGGCATCACGCACTCCAGGCCGATCCGGTTGAGCCCGTCCACGATGAGATTGCGGCGCTCGTGGTAGGATTCGCGCATTTTCGCCATCTCTTTTTCGCCGTGGCGGAGCGCTTCGAGCGCCGCCTCCTGCGCCATGGTCGAGGCGCACATGATCGCGTACTGGTGGACCTTCATCATTGCGTCGATGATCTCGCGCGGGCCGCAGGCGTAGCCGACCCGCCAGCCGGTCATGGCGAACGCCTTGGAGAATCCGTGCAGGAAGAGCGTCCGCTCCCGCATCCCCGGCAGCGAGGCGATCGAAACGTGTTCGCCCTCGTAGAGGAGTTCGGAGTAGATTTCATCGGTGATGACCACCAGATCGTGCTCGATGGCCATCGCGGCGACTTCCTTCAGATTCTCGAGCGGCATCACCGCGCCGGTCGGGTTGCAGGGGAAGTTGAGCAGCAAAACCTTGGTTTTGGGCGTGATCTTTTCACGCAAGATGTCCGGATTGAGGGCGAATTCGTCCTCCACCCGGGTCTCGATCGGCACCGGGACGCCGTGCGCCATGCGGATTTCCGCCGGGTACGAAACGAAGCACGGTTCGGTGTAGAGCACCTCGTCGCCGGGGTTGAGCAAGGCGCGCATGGCGATGTCCAGCGCTTCGCTCACTCCGATGGTGACGATGCACTCGTTCTCCGGGCTGTACTCGACCTGGTAATTGTCGCGGACATAGCGGCAGATTTCCCGCCGGAGCACCGGGGTGCCGAGGTTCGAGGTGTAGCTGGTATGGCCTTTTTCGAGTGAAAAGATTCCGGTTTCCCGGATGGTCCAGGGCGTTACGAAATCGGGTTCGCCGACACCGAGACTGATCACGTCGTCCATCGTATTGACCAGGTCGAAGAAGCGGCGGATTCCGCTTTTCGGAAGCGATTTTATGTGATCGGCGACAAATTCCCTACGGACACACTTTGAGTCGTTCATATTCTTCATCATTCTGCATAATCCTGCCGGATTCTTTGTATTTCTTGAGCATGAAGCCGGTCGACGTGGAGAGCACTCCATCGATCGTCGAGAGCTTGGCCGAGACGAAGGAGGCAACCTCCTGAAGCGAATCGCCTTCGACCATCAACAGCAGATCGAATCCCCCGGAGACCAGGAACAAGTCCGTGACCTCCGGGTATCTAGCGATGCGCTGCGCCACCTGGTCGAACCCCCCCTCGCGCCGCGGCGTCACTTTGACTTCGATCAGCGCCCGTACTTTGCTTACTCCAAGATCCTGTTCATTCAGAATGACTTTGTAACCGCGGATCACTCCCTCGTTTTCGAGGGCCTGAATCGTCTCTTTGACCTGCTCCGGGGGCGCGCCGACCCGCAATGCGAGGTCGTTGAGACTTATCCGCGCATTTTCGTTCAGCAGATTCAGAATTTCGTCTTTCATGAAACAATCCCCCTGGCTGTCGTTATCAATGCTCTTAATGTACCACTGAGTTCATTTTTTTCCAGTTGTCAACGCAGAAAAACGACCAGAAGCCAGAAAAGAATGCCGTTGTAGAGGAAACTGTCGAGCACGTCGAAGGCGCCGCCCATCCCGGGAATCCAGTTTCCGGAGTCCTTGACGCCGCAGGTGCGCTTGAGCGCCGACTCGGTAAGGTCTCCGGCGAAGCTGCCCAGCGCCAGCACGATTCCGGCGGCGACGTACCAGCCGACCGAAGCGCGAATGCCGTACCTTTCCGCCTGGAACAGCCAGTAGAAGAGCAGACTGGCGCCGACGCTGAAGACGACGCCGCCGACGGTGCCTTCCCAGGATTTCTTCGGGCTGATCGAGGGGACGATCTTATGGTTGCCGCCGGGCAGAAATTTCCCGGAGAGCATCCCGCAGATGTAGCCGCCGGTATCCATCGCCTTGGTCACCATCATGACGAAAAAGAGGCCGATCGGACCGAGTCCCGGCGTGAAGTAAACCTGCGCCAGCGCAAAAACCGGGACTCCGCACATCAGCAGAATGCCGGAGGAAACCAGAGCCCTGGAGAGCACCTCCTTTTTGTCCCCGCGGAACAGCAGCAGCACCCATCCGGCATAGAACAGGACGAGAACGGCGAGCAGCAGCAGGATCGAACAGAGCATGGCGAGGCTCGGCACCCTTCCGTAGCGGAAGGCGAAATAGTAGAGCTGCAGCGAGAGCAAAGCTCCGCCGAGCAGCGCGGTCCCCCGGACGAAGGACGGCATGCCGATCTTTTCGATCATGCCGCCCGCTTCATAGAGCATCATTCCGAGTGCGAGGCCCGCCACCGCCGCGTAGAGGTACATTCCCCAGCTTGGCCAAAGGATCATCACCGCCAGCAGTGCGATGAGGATCGGGAAACTGATTGCCCGGTACTTGAACATTTCGATGATTCCTTTTGTTTATTTCCGCCCGCCGAACCGGCGTTCGCGTTTCCCGAAGGAGGCGAGCGCTTTGGCGAATTCTTCTTTTCCGAAATCGGGCCACAGGGTGTCGGTCACGTAAATCTCCGAATAGGAGAGCTGCCAGAGCAGGAAATTGCTGAGGCGGAGTTCGCCGCTGGTCCGGATCAGCAACTCCGGGTCCGGGATGTCCGGCGCGTAGAGGCACTGGCGGAAACTCTCCTCGGTCAGCTTCTCCGGTTTCTTCCCGCTTTTCCACGCTTCTTCGAGATAGCGGTTGACGCCGTCCACGATCTCGGCGCGCCCGCCGTAACTCAGCGCGATGTTGAGCGTCCCGGCGGTGTTCCCGGCGGTGGCTTCGATCGCCTGAAGCAGTTTTTTGCGGGCTCCGGCGGGCAGGTCGGCGGTGCGGCCGATGGTGCGCAGGCGGATATTCTTCTCCATCAGGTCTTTGAGGTTTGTGTCGAGAAACTCCTCCATCAGCCCCATCAGTGCCTTGACCTCCTGCACCGGGCGTTTCCAGTTCTCGGTGCTGAAGGCGTAGAGCGTCAGGTAGCGGATTCCGGACTCCCTGGCGGCTTCGAGAATGGTCGAAACCTGCCTGGCTCCCTGACGGTGTCCTTCGACTTTGGGGAGTCCGCGCTGCTCGGCCCAGCGGCCGTTGCCGTCCATGATGATCGCGACGTGTTGAATCGGAGGATTCTGCCCGGTCATTCTCCCCGGCTCCCGAAGAAACGCTCCTCGAGCGCCGCGCAGAACGCATGGTAGACGGGGAGGTGGAGTTCCTGGATCTTGAACGTCTCCTTTTCGGGGACGGCGACCACGCAGTCGGCGTACTCTTCACAGCAACCGTGGCGGTTCCCGGTGAGCAGCACCGATTTGATGCCCTTGACCCTGGCGGTCATCAGCGCCTTGCGGACGTTGGAGGCGTTGCCGCCGGTGGACATGGCCAGCAGGATGTCGCCGGAACGGCCGAGCGCCCAGAGCTGCTGGGCGAACATCAGGTCGGGGTCGACGTCGTTGGCGAACGCGCTCAGGAACGCGGAGTGGCTGAGCAGCGAAACCGCCCGCAGCCCGCCCTGGAGTTTCCCGGCGATCTCTACGCCCTCGGCTCCGAAGCCGGATTCGAATTCTTTTATCGCATCTTCGGAAACCGGACGCTTGAGCAGAAAGCCTTTGAGCAGTTCGCCGCAGATATGGTCGGCGTCGGCCGCACTGCCGCCGTTGCCGCAGGCGAAGAGTGTGCCGCCCCGCTCGTAGGTCTGTTCGGCCAGAGTGATCATCGCTTCGACCGATTCCGCGCATTCCGCCAGCGCGGGATGCCGTTCGATCAGTTGCTCCACCGCTTTCCGCATAAATCCGGTCCCTTTCCCGTTATCAAAGATCATTTCAATTAAGATAACCGGCCCCGCGTTTTTTTCAATCGCCGGACAAAAAAAGCCCCGCAGATTCTCCTGCGCGGTATCCTCTTTTTATCATTCCGACACGACCCGGGTTTTCATTTGACGTCTCCTCCTCCGCTTTCTGGATGCGGGGTTTTGCCGCAGCGGGAGGGCGGAATGCCGAAACAGCGTTTGAACGCCGCGCTGAAGTGAAACGGAGAGGAGAACCCCAGCCGGTTCGCCGCCTGCTCCACATTGCATTCGCCCGAAGCCAGCAGCTCCTCGGCCAGCTTCAGCCGGAGCCGGTTATGGAACGCTTTGGGCGACGTTCCCGTCTCCCGGCGGAACAGGCTGCGGAAGGCGCGGTCGCACATTCCCTGTCGCCGCGCCAGTTCGCCGATCGCCAACGACCGGTCCAGCTGGCGCGCCATCGTTTCGATCGCGGCGTCGATTCTGCGGTCGCGCCGGGGAAGGGTAGCCCCGGCGGCGAGCGCGTACCAGTTCAGCAGCCAGCCCAGCAGCGCGGCGGCGGCCGCCGCCCGGGTCTCGTCCTGCTGCCGCAGCAGGAACGCCAGCCGTTCCCGGACTTCCGTTTCGAAATGGTCGTCGGCCAGTTGAAAAATCGTTTCCGGTTTCAGCGTCGGCGCGGTCGAGCCGAACTCGAACCAGTCGAAGCGCCAGCGCGTTCCGGCGGTTCCGTAATGCCGCAGTTTCCGGTTTTCCAACAGGAGGATCGTCCCGGCGTCGGCCTCGAACACCGCGGAATCGGTCAACTCCAGCCTTCCCCGCCCGGCCAGGGTGCGGACCAGAATCCAAGTCGGGGCGGAGGAGTTGCGGCTCACCTGATAGTCCGCGCCCCGATCCACCTGCCAGACCGCCTGCAGCATGATTCCGTCGCGCCGGACGGGGCTGCAACTGGTGACGCCGCGATTCATTTTTCCGTTTCTCATATGGAATATTCCGTTTCATACATTCACAATCATGGGATTGCGGATTATACTATAATAGAATATTTCCAAAATGCATATATTCAATCGGGAAAGGTGAAAAATGCCGGATAAAATCGAATCGATCGCGCCCGAAGCGCGGAAAATGCGGGATTTCTACGAAATGAAACCGAATGCGCCGCTGGTCCATACCGAGTTCGGTTTCTACTGCACCGAACGCTGGATTCGGGAGGGCGCTCCGGCCGATCAGGCGAAGTGGCCGGAATTCTTCGGTTACGACACCTATGCGGTGCACTCCCTCGGCAATCTGGGCTGGTGCGAAGCGGCGATGTCTCCGGCGTTCGAAAAGAAAATCGTGGAGGACCGCGGCGACACGGAGGTGGAGATCGACTTCGCCGGACGCCACGTGCTCTATTTCAAAAACCGCCGCAGCGGATTCATGCCCGAATACATCGGCCACCCGGTGCGCGACCTCAAGAGCTGGCGGGAGAACGTATTGTGGCGGCTGGACCCGGCGACCCCGGCGCGCTGGAACGACCTTCCCGCCCGGATGGAGGCGGCTCGGCAGGCGGCGTCCCGCGGATACCTGATCTGCCAGAATCTCATCGGCGGCTATATGTATCTGCGCAGCCTGATCGGGCCGGAGGAGTTGCTCTACAAGTTTTACGACGACCCCGCGCTGCTCCACGAATGCATGGCCGCCTGGCTCAAGCTGGCGGACGCCATCGCCGCCCGCCACCAGGAATTCCTCGCCTTCGACGAATTGTTTCTGGCGGAGGACATCTGCTACAATCACGGTTCGCTGATTTCTCCCGATCAGATGAAGGAGTTCCTGTTCCCCTATTACCAGCAGCTGCTCGCCGGCGTCAAGGCGCGGCAGCCGGGGCACCGGCTTTACGTGCAGGTGGACACCGACGGGTTCGCCGACCCGGTCATCCCGCTCTACCGCGAGGCGATCGGCATGGATGTGATGAGTCCGTTCGAAGTGGCTTCGAAGTGCGACGTGGTCCGGACCGGGCGGGAATATCCCGACCTGCGCCTGCGCGGAGGCTTCGACAAGCGCATTCTCGCCGCCGGTCCGGACGCCATCGACCGCGAACTCGAGCGGATCATTCCGGCGATGATGGCCCGGGGCGGGTACATCCCCACCTGCGATCACGGCGTCCCCGAGGAGGTGTCACTGGAGAGCTATCTCCACTACCGCCGCCGGATGCACGAATACAGCTGTTAGCACATCCCTTCTCCGTTTTCCGGGACTTCCCTCACTGAATTCGGCTTGATATTGTTCCGAAGGGCGATATATTTTTTTGTCGTCCCTGCAGAAAACGGAATTTTCGGAGAATGGAGTGTGTGCGAATGGCCCATATCATCACCGCAATGGTTCCCATGCGAGACGGGGTGAACCTTTTCACCACGGTCTGCCTGCCCGAAATCGGGAAAAAATACAACGTCGTGCTTCAGCGGAACAGCTACGGGTCCGGGCAGATTCCGCGCCTGGAGTCGTGGTGCGAGGACGGCGCGCTGGCCGGAGTCGAGCAGGATGTCCGCGGCAGCGGCTCCTCCGAAGGGGTGATTCATCCCTGGATTCAGGAGCGGAACGACGGCGAAGACTGCATCAAATGGATTGCGGAACAGCCGTGGTTCGGTGGACGCATCGCCATGATGGGCGCCTCCTATCTGGGGGCGTCGCAGTGGTTCGCCGCCGCTTCCGGCAGGCCGGAGCTGGTTTCACTGGCTCCTTCGGTCGCCCCGTGCAACTATTTCGACAGCCCGAAGTACTTCGGCGGAGAATTCGTCCTCCAGCAGAACATCCTCTGGGGGCTCGACCGCAGAAAGAAAAACGACCCCGCAAGGTACGCGAAAGCCGAGCTTACGGCGGAGCTTTCGTCACACCTGCCGCTCAACGACATCGACCGCAAAGCCGGTCTGGGCAGCATCGACTACTGGCAGGAGTGGCTGAACCACTCCTCGTATGACGATTACTGGAAGCAGTACGATTTCCGGACCTATGTGGAAAAGATCAAAGCTCCGGCCCTGATCGACAGCAGCTGGTTCGACATCTACACCCAGGGGGCGCTCGACTGCTGCGCCCTGATGGCGGAACAATCAGGCTCCCCGCCCGCCCGCGATTTCACCCGCTGTATCATCGGCCCGTGGTCGCACGGCGAGAATTTCGGTGAACTGCCGGTCGACGGGGAGTGCCCCAAGGGGGCCTTCCTTGACCCGCTGCGGCGGAAATTCCGGCTGGGATTGCTCGCCGAGCCGGAGCGCGACCCGCTGCCCGGCATGGCGCGTTACACCTACTTCATGTTCGGCCGCAGCGAGTGGCGGACGAGCGAATGCTGGCCGCCGGCTGCTGCGGCGGAGACGGCGTTTTTCCTCGACAGCGGCGGCGCGGCCAACTCGCTTTACGGGGACGGGGTTCTTTTCTCGTCGAAGACTTCCGCGACGGAGGGGTGCGATGTCTTCATCTCCGACCCCCGCAACCCGGTGCCGACCGGCGGCGGGCATTTTATCTGTGTGGTCAACGGGTCGCACGACCAGACCGAAATCGAAAAACGGGCCGACGTGCTGGTCTACACCTCCGCGCCGCTCGATGAAGACCTGGAGGTCGCCGGGCGGGTGAAGGTCGTCCTGTACGCGGCGAGTACGGCGCGCGACTGCGATTTCGCCGCCAAGCTGGTCGACGTGTTCCCCGACGGGCGGGCTTTCAACCTGGCGGACGGGATCATCCGGGCGGCGCACCGGAAATCGATGGCCGCCCGCGAGCTGCTGGTTCCGGGCGAGGTCGAGGAGTACGAAATCGACTTGTGGAGCATCGCCAACTGTTTCCGGAAGGGTCACCGCATTCGGCTGGAGATCGCCGGAAGCAACTTCCCGCAGATGGCGAGGAACAATCAGACCGGCAACGACCCGGCCTCCGACGCCGAATTGAAAATCGCCCGCCAGACGGTTTACCACGACCGAACGCACCCCTCCCGGCTGATTCTGCCGTTATTCCGCGACCAGGAGCGTGATGCTGCGCGACGGGGCGCGGAATGAGCGGGAATCCTGTTCCGTTCCGGGCCGGTAGGCGATTCCGACCGGCCGGTCCGCGGCGGTGTTCTGCTCCTTGACCGAATCGGCGGTCAGCGTGTAGACGTGTGTTACCCGCCGTCCGCCGAGATCGAGCGAAATCTTCCGGGCGGTTTCCGGGAGGCGGTTGGTGATGACGACCCGCAGCTTCCCGTCGTCTCCTTTGACCGCGACGGCCGAGAGCGACAGATTCCCGTCGAACGCGGTCCCTTCGCCGGTCAAGTTGTTGGCGACCACTTCTCCGCCCCACGGAATCAGCTTGTAGAGTTTAAACAGGTCTGCCAGCGCCGTCGCATAGACCTTGCCGCTGTAGGGGTCGGGGTAAAACATGCCCCACGGACCGCTCGACGCGGCGTGCATGGTCATCGCCGACACTTCCGGGTGGGCGAGCATCCGGTTGAACCATTCGCTGACCGCGAGACAGCCGCCGAGAGCATGGGTCTTGTACCAGGAGTTCTTCCACTCTCCCGGTTCGCCGCCCGGCCAGAGGCCGTGTTCCGAGACGTAAATCGTGATCTTCGGGTTGGCGCTCGCCGCGATGTCGTCGCTGATCTGTTTCATATAGCGTTCGATCAGGCTGATCGGGTAGCCGTGGTAGTAGGGGTGGAAGGCGAAACAGCTGATGTCGGGCGCGAGCTCTTTGAGCAGCGTGCGGTGCCACTCCTTCCAGTGCGCTTTCTGGGTGTCGTGCCACGGCGCGGTGGCGGCGTGCGGCGCGAATTTCGCGCCGGGGTCCACACTGCGGATCGCGGCGATCGTCGCCTTGCAGAGGCGGACGTATTCGGCGACCGGCAGACGCGGGTTGCTCCAGTCGGTTTCGTTGCCGAGTTCCCAGAGGGCGACGTCGACCGGCTTGATGAGGCCGGATTCGATCCGCTTTTTACCCCATTCGGTCGAAGCGTCTCCGGTGAGGAATTCGGCGATCTGCCGCGCCTGGGCGACGGCTTCGTCGTCTTTCACCGTCACCATGATGTCGAATTTTGCGGTCGGGTCGACGGCGAGGATGTTGCGGATGGTCTCGACCGGCCCGGCGATCTGGAGCGTCGGAGCTTCCCACGGCACGCGCTTGTGTTTCCGCCGCTCCGCCACAGGCCCGATGCTCCATTTCCAGTTGTCCTCCAACAGCCAGAGCCGGTTGAGCGGCAGCGGCACGTCTTTGGCGGCGCGGGGGAAGTCCGGCAGCAGCCGGGGCAGCGATTCGCCGGGAACTGCTTCGGCCATCCCCAGATGGTCGTTGGCGCTGAAATCGTAATTGAGCCCGAACATCGCGGCGTCGTAGCGCCGCACGGTCCGCTCCGGGTCGACCCGGAGCGCGGCGACGAGTTCGGAAGCGTCGCTGCGCGGTGCCGCGTCGAGGCGAATGTTGTCGTATTCATGCCCGGCCCCGATTACTTCGGCGGCGGTCGCCGGAGCGATTGCGGCGAGGGCGAGCAGGGCGGAAAACAGCAAGGTCTTCATGGTGTCGGATTCTCCCGGCGATCAGTTCTGGTCGTAGTACCACTCGGCTTTCCGCTGGCAGTTGTCCGGCCGCGAAGCGCGGGTGTAGACCGCCACGTGGCCGTCGACATGGGCGGCGTTGGCGCTCTGGGCGTGCTTTGCCCCGATTACCCCGGTGGTGCCGTTGTACCACCCCCACAGCGCCCAGTCCGCAACATTGTAAAAAGCGTTGGTGTCCAGAACCGAGTCGATCAGGAAGATCATTCGCGAGGGATTCTTTCTGACCTGTTTGAAGCTGATGAAGTTAGCCACCGAATTCGGGTCTCTGTTTCCGCCGTTCTGCGCATTGTTCATCGCGTACCCTTCTTTGTTGACTTTGCCCAGCGTCGGGCAGGCGGCGATGCCGTAGCCGAACCACTCCCACAGTCCGGCAGGCGGTTTCGGCATCAGTCCGGCTTCGGCGAGAACCAGCCAGTGCGGCGTGTTGCCGCGCGCCGTGCCGCCATACATGATCTTCGCCTTGTTCCGGGCGAAGACTCCGTTGCTCTGGTCGTACATGATGTGCATGGTCATCAACTGTTTGAGGTTGCCCTTGCACTGGGTGGACTGCGCCCGCTCGCGCGCCTGGGTCAGCGCGGGCAGCAGCATCGATGCGAGAATGGCGATGATCGCGATCACCACAAGAAGTTCGATCAGTGTGAAATGCTTTTTCATAAGGAGCCTCCTTGCCTCTTCGGCGTTTCTTCAATCGTAAAGGTGTTTGGTTCAATGATCAGGGAATTGCTCCGCGCCGAATCGCGGATGACTCTGCCGCCGGTCCAGCCGCCGGGCAGCTTCCAGACCAGCTGGGTTGCGCCCGGGCCGATGTTGACCAGCGCGACCGCGGACGCCCCGGCCGGAACCGGATTCTCGAACGGGACCGGCTTTCCGCCCTTCCCGAGGTAGCGAAAGGCGATCTGCACGGCTCCGGCGGGGAGGTCGATCCGGTTGCCGGACTGGACCGCGACGAAGGCGAAATCTCCTTTCCCGTAAGATTGGGCGAGGGTGTCGGACTGGTTCCAGGCGACGGCGGGCCGCCCGTGCCAGATTCCGTTGCGGCCGGCGTCGAGCGCAGCGGCGTCGATGGGGATCGCCCCTTCGTTCCAGCTCTCCTTTTTCCCGGTATTGCAGTTGCGGTGTCCCGTTTTTTCCGCGTAGAGGGTGATGACCGGGTTGTTCCAGGTCCGGTAGACCAGGAGCGCGCCGTTCCGGGTATCGACCGGGAGCGGAACGCCGCTGCCGGGTTGGCGCGGGCAGGAGAGCAGCGGTTGATAGTGCTCAGTGACCACCGCCGCCGGAACGCCGTCGCGTTCCCCCGCCGCAGGAGTGTTCCAGCCCCGGTCGTCGCGGTGGCTGCCGGGCGTCAGCCCCGGCGAAAGCGCGCCGTTTTTGCCGTAGGTTTGAAAGAAGATGTTTTCGACCGGGTGGGAGGTCCCGATTCCGTAGAGCTGTTCAAACGAGCGGTAGACGGTCCAGCCGGTGAGTTTCGCTTTGCCGTCGCCCGAGACGAAGAGCTTCCGGTCGCTGCCGCCGCCGGGTTCGAGCGCGAGGCGGCTCCACGCTCCGGCGGGGAGTTCGGCTTCGGCGACGCCGAGGGTCCGCGACCCGTCGCGGAGTTCCAGCCGGACGCGCCCGGTCTGGCCCGCGTTGAACAAGGCGACGGTGAAGGGCGAGTCTCCCTGCAGGCCGGGGAGGGCGGCCAGCTCCGCCGTTTCCTTGCCGGGGACGAGTTCGCCGGAGCGGACTGCGACGGCGGTTCCGTCGGCGAGCAGCGGCTCGGGCGCTCCGAACGCCAGCGCAATCCGGTCGCCGGGCAGTCGCTGCCGGGTTCCCGCGATGGATTCGAACGGGACCGGCGCCGCCGAGGCGGAGAGCACCGTTCCGAGGAATAGAATTTGCCAGATGCGGTTCATCAGATCTCCTTCACGCTGTCGCGCACCACCAGTTCGGTCGGGATGACCGTTTGCCGCGGTGCGGACTGCGGGTGTTCCGTGAGTTGGTCGAGCATGTCGAAGGCATGGCCGATAAGCCGGGCGCGGTCGATGCGGATGGTGGTCAGCGGCGGGCAGGTGATGCGTCCGGCCAGCGAGTCGTCTATGGAGACGATCGAGACGTCCTGCGGCACCCGGAGTCCGGCGTAGTGGAATCCCTGCATGATCAGCGCCGAATCGTAATCCGAGGCGATCAGGAACGCGTCCGGCAACGGCTGCGCCGCGAGTTTCCGGCCGAGCTCGACCAGCGGAGCCTCCCCGGCGGTGCAGGGGGAGGAGTAGCGGACCTCCTCAGGGGTGCAGTTGAATTCGGCGCAGGTCCGGCGGTACGCATCGAGCTTCCAGGGGTTGACCGGGTCGTGAACGAAGACGATTCGGCGGAGTCCGCGGCTGTGCAGCAGCTGAAACGCTTCCCGCATCCCCGGCATGTAGTCGAAGGTGACGTTATTATAGTGTTCACTCTGCGAGTCGATCAGGATCACCGGTGTCCCCGCCGGGAGGATGCGGCGCTTCTCCGCTTCGGCGAGCACGTCGCTGACCAGGAACAGCCCGGTGACCGAGTAGCCGGTGAGCAGCGCGAGATCGGTGAGCGTCTGCTCGTCGTTCCAGCGCGCATCCATGATGATGACGCGAATGCCGCGCTCCTCGGCCTGCCGCTGGACCTCGTAGGTCAGGTCGGCGTAAAAGGGCGAACGGATGTCCTGGGTCACGAAACCGATCAGGTCGCTCTTGCCGGAGACGAGGGTGCGCGCCATCTGGTTGGGACGGTAATCGACCCGTTCCGCCGCGGCGTAAATCCGCTCCCGGGTCTTATCCGACACCTTGCCGAGATTGCCGTTCAGCACGGCCGAAACCGCCTGGTAGGAGACCCCCGCAAGTTTCGCAACTTCTTTGATCGTAGCAGCCATTGTATCTTTCGCCATGTGTGTTTGGAATCGTTTAGTAGAACGTTCTACCAATATTATGGCTCATCTTGAAACAAAAGGCAAGCGGGGAATGGAATATTTTGGCGAAAATGTGAAACGGCCCGACGGAATTCTTATGGAGAGAGTGGCGGGGAACGCACTTGATTTTTTCTGAAAAAACCTTATATTGATGGTAGGAACCACCCGAAAAGCGATAGTCATCGGCACTAAGGCGTGGCTAAAGAGGCGATGGGGAATTGCCGGAAGCGATGCACCGGCGGGTAGGTTCAAACCGGGGTCCGCAATGAAGCCGAACCCCGGTTCCTGTTTTTATGGGAACGACGGTCAGTAGATTTCGCGGAAGGCTGCGAGCACGCGCTCCATCTCTTCCGGGGTGCCGATGGTGATCCGCACGTATTCCCGGGTGGGCGGGCTTTTGAAGTAGCGCACGATAATCGCCCGGTTGCGGAGCTCCTTGAAACAGCGCTCTCCGTCCCGGTCCGGCGGGGAGGTGAAGACGAAGTTGGTCTGCGACGGCACCACGCGGAAGCCGAGCGCTTCAAGCTCCTTCGAGAATTCGCGCCGGATCGCTTTGACCTTTTCGCAGCACTCCGCCAGATATTCGCGGTCGTCGAACGCGGCGAAACCGAGCGCCTGCGTCATCCGGTCGAGGTTGTAGGAGTCCTTCACCTTGAGCATTCCGGCGATCAGGGCGGCATTGCCGACGGCGAATCCGAGGCGCAGCCCGGCCAGTGAATAGCTCTTGGAGAAGGTCCGCGACACGATCACGTTGTCGAACTCCTTGACCAGCCCCATGCAGTTGTCGTCGGCGAAATCGGCGTAAGCTTCGTCAAAAAACACTACGCCGTCGAACTTGCGGCAGATCTCCCGCATCGTCTCCATCGGGAACGAATTCCCGGTCGGGGCGTTCGGGCGGGTGATGATGAGCAAATTCGCCCCCTTAGCCCGCTCGAGCAGGTCGCCGGGCAGCGCGAATGTCTCCGGTGCGAGCGGAATCTCGATCACCGTCGCACCCTGCATCTTCGCCAGTTCCGGGTAAAGCGAGTAAGTCGGGTAGAGACAGGCCAGCGGAAGCTCCGGCGAGGTGAAGCAGCGGAACAGCATGGTCAGGATGTCGTCCGACCCGTTGCCGGCGATCACGTTGGCGCGTTCGACGCCGAACTCCTGCGCGATCCGGTCGCGCAGCGCATCGGCCATCGGGTCGGGATAGCGGCGCAGCCGCTCCCAGTCGAACTCCTCAATCGCCCGTCTCACGCGCGGCGACGGCGGGAACGCATTTTCATTGGTGTTCAACTTGCACAGATTGTCGATCCTGGGCTGTTCCCCCGGAACATACCCCTCCATTCGATCAATCTCGATTCTGAAATAGGACTTCATGATGATCTCTTGTATTTGAAATTATTTTTTTACGCTCAATCGCTCAAAAACGACCAGATCGTGCGGCGGCTCGAACCGGCCCGCGCATTCCGCTTTTTTTTGAAAAGAGAGATGGGGATTCGGGGGAAGGGGGAAACACTTTTTTTCACGCGAAAAAAAGAGCTTCCCTCTTCCCCCGGTTCCCTCAACCTGGTTCTTATTTCTTATCCAATTCGGCGGCGCGTTTGTAGCCCCAGTCGATCAATTTGCGGGCGAACGGGTCGCGGCCGGTCCGGGCGCTCGGGAAGCCGGTGACGCAGCCGATGATGCGGCGACCGTCGCGCAGTGCGCTGAAGGTCAGGCAGTAGCCTGCGTCGTCGGTGTAGCCGGTCTTGATGCCGTCCACGCCGGGCCAGTGCGGGTTGATCAGGCGGTTCGTTGCGTTGAGCATGGTCTTTTTGTCGCCGGAGCGCATATAGTCGATCTTGGTGGTGCTCCACTCGATGAACTTCGGGTATTCGAGCAGATGTTCGCCGAGGATGACCATATCGCGGGCGGTGCTGACCGAGTTGCCCTTCTTCTTATCCGGCAGTCCGCAGGGGCTGACGAAGTGGCTGCCGGTCATTCCGAGTTCGAGCGCTTTGGCGTTCATCCGGGTGACGAAGGCGTCCTGATTTTCGTTGCTGAAGAAGAGGGCGATCTGGACGGCGGCGTCGTTGGCGCTTTTGATCGCGGCGGCCTTCATCAGGTCCGAGAGCGGCAGCGTTTCGCGCGGGTCGAGCCAGACGATTCCGGTGCGGGCGATCTTCAGCACTTCCGGAGAGATCTTGACCGGGCTCTCCAGCGAGAGCGCCGGATTGTCCTCAAGCCCTTCGAAGGCGAGCAGGATCGTCATCATCTTCACCATCGACGCGATCGGCACCGGCTTCGAGGAGTTTTTCTCCCACAGCACGTTCCGGGTGTTCATATCGATCATGATTCCGCTGGTCGCGCCGCTGCTGCCCGGGGCCTCCTTGGCGGAGAGGTCGCCCCGCTTGGCGAAAGCGTAGTTGAACGGCTTGCCGAACATCGGGTTGTCGGAGGGCTTCTTATAGCGCCAGGTCTTGGGCGGTATGATCGTTTCCGTCTTGGGTTCGACTTTCGCCTCTTCCTTCTTGCCGCCGCCGAACAGCCAGGACCAGAAGCCGCCGGACTTCTTCTCTTCCGGCTTCTTCTCTTCCGTTTTCTTGATTTCGGGCGTATCGGGTGCGGCGGCCCCTTGCGTTGCGACCGGCGTCGGAGGCGGGAGCTGCGCATTGGCCGCCGCCCGCGCCCGGTGTCCGGAGGCGATGCAACTGATGATGACGATGTGGATCAGGATAATGACCAGAAAAATTCCGCCCATCAACTTCCAGCGGGCCCGGCTGATTTCATTCATCTCTATTTCCCCATTCCGCTAAGCGGCTTATGCCGCGAATGCTCTTTCGGATACCATCGGTTCAGTTGTGGAACACGCCTGCCGCAACCGCCCGGTTCATTGCACTGATCAGTGCGGCGATGGCCGCGCGATCGATGTTCGAATGTTCTCCGGCGCCGTAGATCAGCGGGCTGCCGGGTTCTTCGCCGCAGCGAAGGCCGACGAAGGCGATCGCCCGCGCGTCGGCGTCCTTTCCCAGCGAACGCTCCGAGAAGTCCTCCAGCTTGAAGAACGGCATCAGCCCGGAACTCTTCAGCGAATGGACCACCGCGGAGAGCGGGCCGTTGCCCTGTCCGGTGAGGTCGTACTTCTCATGGCCGATAAACCAGGTGAACGTCGCGCCGGAGCGTTCGCCGACCGAGGCGCGCTGATAGTTCGCCATCCGGTACGGGCCCTCGATGTTGACGAAGGCGTTGTTGAAAATGTCGAGCAGCACCTGCGAATCGATTTCGCCGCCGGTCTCGTCGATGTACTTCTGGACCACCTTGCCGATCTCCGGATGCATGCTCTTGGGCGGGAAGATCCCGAACTCCTTTTCGAGCACGTAGACCACGCCGCCCTTGCCGGACTGGCTGTTGATCCGGATCAGCTTCTCGTACTGGCGGCCGAGGTCGGCCGGGTCGAGGTGCAGATACGGAACCTTCCAGCCCTGCTGGAAGAATTCGCCGATCTCTTCGCGCCGTTCGAGGCCCTTGCGGATCGCATCCTGATGCGACCCCGAGAACGCGGTGAACACCAGGTCGCCCGCATACGGGTGGCGCGGGTGAACGTCGATCCCCGAGTTGCGCTCGACGATCCGCACGATCTCCGGCATGTTGTGGAACGAGAGCCCGGTCGGGACTCCGCGCGATTCGAGGTTGAGCGCCAGCACCGCGATGTCGAGGTTGCCGGTCCGTTCGCCGTGGCCGAAGATCGTCCCTTCCGCCCGGGTCGCCCCGGCCAGGATCGCCAGCTCGCTCGCCGCCACCGCGCACCCCTGGTCGTTGTGGGCGTGAATACTGATTGCGGTCTCCGCGAGATACGGGTACTTGCGGCAGAAGAGCTCAATCAGGTCGGCGTACTGGTTCGGCGGGCGGCGTTCCACCGTGGCCGGGAGGTTCAGGATGAACGTCTCCGGCGTGGAGGGGCCCCACTCCTGTTTGACCGCGCAGCAGACGTCGACCACGAAATCGAAGTCGCTGTCGGTGAACTCCTCGGGGGAAAACTCGTAGCCGCAGATCTTCTCCATCCCTTCGCGGACGAGCGCTTCGCGCACCATGCGGGTGCCGTCGATCGCCATCTGCCTGACTTCTTCGCGGGAGTGGTTGAAGACGAACCGGCCGTGCAGGTCGCTGGTCGGCACATAGCAGTGCACGATCGCCCGCCGGACCCCGCGCAGTGATTCGACCGTCTTGTCGATCAGGTGTTTGCGGGCCTGGGTGAGCACCGAGATGGTGACGTCTTCCGGAATCAACTCCCGCTCGATCAGCATCCGCACGAAATTGAAGTCGTCGGCGGAGGCGGAGGGGAAGGCGACTTCGATCTCTTTGAAGCCGATTCCGACCAGCATTTTAAAATATTCGAGCTTGTGTTCCGGGCTCATCGGCTCCGGAAGGGCCTGGTTCCCGTCGCGCAGGTCCACCGAAGCCCAGACCGGGGCCTTGGTGATGATCCGGTCCGGCCATTGTCGGTTTTCGATTTTCACCGGTTCCGGGTAACGGTATTTCGGATAGCTTTCCATGATTCCACTCGTATGTTAAAAATTATCTCATCAATCCAATGATTCTTGCGGCGGCGCAGGCGGCGCCGAACCCGTTGTCGATGTTGACCACGGTCACGCCCGAAGCGCAACTGCTCAACATGCCGAGCAGCGCGGCGACTCCGCCCAGCGCGGCCCCGTAGCCGATTCCGGCCGGAACCGCGACCACCGGGCAGCGGACCAGCCCGCCGACCACGCTCGGCAGCGCGCCTTCCATCCCGGCGATGACAATGCATACATCGGCGGCGCGCAGTTTGTCGAGCGAGGCGAACAGGCGTTCGATTCCGGCCACGCCGACATCGGCCAGGAGTTCGCCGCGCACCCCGCACGCCTCCAGCGTATGAAGCGCTTCGCGGGCGACCGCGGCGTCGCTGCTCCCGGCGGTGACGATCATCACGTTGCCGCGCAGCTCCGCCCCGGAATCGCGGATGCGGAAGGTGCGCGCCACGGAATCGTGCTCGCCCGCCGGAAACGCTTGCGCCAGCGCCTCTCCGTGTCCGGGCGAAACCCGCGTCACCAGCACCGCCCGGTCGCGTCCGTGGATTTCCGGGACGATTGCCAGCAGCTGCTCCAGGCTCTTCCCCGCGCCGTAGACGAATTCGGGGAAGCCGCAGCGTTCCCGGCGCGCGTGATCGATTCTCGCCTCGCCGAGTTCTGCGACCGAACCGGACGCGGCGGCCAGTTTCGCCACCGCTTCCGCGAAGCCGACCAGCCCTTTTGCCGCATCCTCCAGAATTTTATCTTTCACATTCATAATGATTTGAAAAATATACCTTGCGGGCGGTCAAATATCAAGTTATATTAAGGCGGATTCCCAAAAAAAACACTTCCGTGAATCGAACGGGACGGCACTTTTGACCGTGCCGTCCGATGAAAGGCAACTGATGCAGAACTGTCTGATTCTCGGCGGCGGACTCTCCGGAAAGGCGGCCGAACGGCTGGCCCGCCTGCTCGGATACTCCGCCGCGATTCTCTCCGACGCCCCCGGTCTCGACGCCGTTTCCGCGGTGGCCGATGCCGATTTGATTGTGACCAGCCCCGGCGTCAAGCCGCTCTCTTCCCCGCTCTGGCAGGCGGCGATGCGCCGCGCGGAACAGGGGGAGTGCGAGTTCCTCGGCGAGCTTGAATTCGGCTTCCGCCACTGGCCGGGGAAGGTGCTGGCCGTCACCGGGACCAACGGCAAAACCACCACCACCGAACTGACCGTTGCGCTGCTTCAGGCGGCGGGCGTCGATGCGCGCCCGGCGGGGAACATCGGCTTCCCGCTCTCGGACCTCTCCGCCGACCTGCTGGAGGGGAAGCTCTCCTCCGACGCGCTCCCGGTGGTCGAAGTGAGCTCGTTCCAGCTTGAGCGCGCCGACACCTTCGCGCCTCTGGCGGCGGCGCTGCTCAATCTGGAATCCGACCACGAAGACCGCTACGCGGGCGGTTTCGACGAATACGTCGCAGTGAAGAAGCGGATCTTCGACCGGGTTGCAACGGAGAACCGGGTGTACGGACTCTCGATGGACTCCCCGGTTCCGCGCCGGGTGACGGTGTACGGCGATGCGATGATGATCGACGGCGACGAGATTTTGATCGACCTCGGCAACACCGCGCTCTCCGCGCCGCATAACCGCGAGAACCTCGCGGCGGCGGTGGAACTCTGTCTGCGGGTGCTGCCGCCCGACGCGGTGCTCTCGCCGGACTTCCGGCTGGCGGTCCACACCTTCCAGCCCGGAAAACACCGGCTGGAGCTGGTGGCGGAGAAGGGCGGCGTCCGTTACGTCGATGACTCCAAGGCGACCAACCCTGCCTCGGTCGTTGCCGCGCTGCGGGCGACGCCGGGCCGGGTGGTGATTCTGCTCGGCGGGCTGGACAAGGGGATGGACTTCTCCCCGCTGGCCCCTTGGGCGGAGAAGATCCGCTTCGCCGTGCTCTACGGCGAATGCCGGAACAAGATCGCCGCCGCGCTGCCCGCTTCGATCCCGACGGCGGATTGCGGCACGGACTTCGGGCTCGCGGTCAGGACCGCTCGCGAACACGCCGAGCCGGGAGACACGGTGTTGCTCTCCCCCGCCTGCGCCAGCATGGACATGTTCCGCGACTACAAGGAGCGCGGCGACCGCTTTGCGCAGCTGACACAATGATATTTCGTACAACTTTTTATGATTTGTACGGTTTTTTTATTGTTTTTTTAATTAATATTGAAATATAGCTTGACAATACGGACAAGTTTTGGTATAATTATCCAAAACGGAGAGCGTCAAGTGAAAAAAGAAGAACTGATTCTGGTTTTTGAATATCTGTTGAGCCGGGGACCGTGCCGAAACGGGATTCAACTGCGTTCGGAGCCCGAACTCGGCCGGATTTTCAATGAGAACCGGCAGAAGATCCGCCGTGTGCTGGACGATTTCGTCGAGCGCGGTTTCATCTTCCGCAAACATGGGTCCGGCACATTCGTCCGCAAGGCGTTTCCGGCGGCGGAAGCGCCGGAGGCGACCGCCGTCGCCCGACTGATCCGGATTTCTCCCGAGCAGATTTTCCTGCTGACCCCGCGCGCATCGAAATCGCCGCACCCGGACCGGACGGAGCAGAGCCTCCGGATCGGCATTCCCAACGACATCCGTTTTTTGATGTGGACCGACAACGTCATTTTCGAAGCGGCCCGAAGCCGGATCGAATTTCTCGGCCACGTGGCGGTTCCTTATGAGCAGTACAACCTCGGGCTGGAGAATTTCAAATCGCCGGAGCAGTTGGCCGAGGAGTTCCGCCTCAACCGCTGTGACGGCTACCTGTTCGAAAGCCTCTGGTACGAAAACATGCAGGAGGCGCTTCACCTCGCCTTCGGGAAAACCGAAGTTCCGGCCATCTACTTCTGGCCGGGGAGCACGCCGGTCAACTGCCAGCCGCTGATTCAAATCGATACCGATGAGGCGGTCCGCCGCGCGGTGGACCTCTTCGCCGGGTTCGGTTACCGCCGGATCGCCCTGATCAATATGGAAGACTCCGCCCACCCGGCGCTTCCGGAGCGGGTCATCTACCAGCGGCAGATCGCGGCGCACCGCTTCGATTACGAGGAGGTCGTCACCCTTGTCGGCCCCATCGGCAGCGGACTGGCGAATTCCCTCGACGCGTTGTTCGAACGCCATCCGCCCGATGCGGTCTATATCGCCGACGACCACTATCTGCCCGTCTTCCAACGCTGGCTGGAGCAGCGCGGAATCGAGCCTGGGCGCGATCTCGGAATCATCGCGCTCTCCAACGCCCAGGTGGAAAACGTTGTGCCCGCGGAATGGAGCCGGCTCGAATTCGATCCCGCCCAGGTCGGACTGTTCGCCGTGGACCATCTGGTCCGCACCATCAACTCGCCGAACGCCCTGCTCTGCAATTTCTCCCATCAGGCGACCTGGAAACCGGGAATTTCAACCGTGGAGCAGAAAAAATGAGTGCGCCGCCCAAATTCACATCACGATACTTCTCCTGCCGGAACGGCGGAGAACAGGAAACAATCAATCCCAATCGAGGAGTGCAAGCCATGTCTGTCCGATACCGCAAAGAACATTTCACCCTGATCGAGTTGCTGGTTGTAATTGCGATCATCGCAATTCTGGCATCGTTGCTTCTGCCCGCCCTGCAGCAGGCCCGCGACCGGGCCAAACAGTCGAACTGCCTCGGCAACATCCGGCAGCTCGGCGCCGCAATGCGCCTCTACGAGGATGAAAACGACGGGTTTTATCCCTCCGCCAAAAACACGAGCGGCGGCAATGAAACCATGGTGCGCTGGTCGCCGATGCTGAAGAAATACATGGGTGGAAATTCGGATATTTCCAACGCATTCTGGTGCCCCGAGGATCTGAACCTCAAGAAGGGGCTCGACAAAGTCACGCTGTTCTCCGGGTATCGCATCAGCTATGGAATCAACCGGATGCATATTACGGGCCGGAAGAACACCGGCGCGGCAAAAGCTTCCACCACCGTGGGGCTGGTCGAGGCCGACAAGCCGTCGGGGGGCGGCGACGCCTATGCGCTGAGCTGGGTCGATACGTCAAATTCCTGTGCGACGGTACGTCATAACCGGGCGGCCAACGTCTGCTGGCTGGACGGACACGGTTCGGCGTTACGCAGCCCCAACGGGCTCGGGACCGGATTCTATCTGCCCGGAGTTCTTTACAACAAGTTTCATGACGACAACCGCTGGACGCTGAGCAACAGGGTGGAATAATCCCGGGGAATCGGACATGAAAAAAACACTTCTTTACTGCCTTGCCGGTTTTTCCGCCGCACTGCTCGCCGCCGCCGAAATCCGGGTTAACCCCGGTGTCCCGCAGAATTTGTCCCCTTCCGGCGACGACCTTGCGCAACTGAAAAAACTGACGCTCGGCGTCGGCTGGGAATTCTCTCCGAACACGGAGACCGCCTCCCGGCTGAAGGAGATCGGCATCCGCAGAATCCGCTGCATCAACGTCGACCTGCTGCCCGGTTCGTTCGACGCCAAGGGGAATTATGTGGTCGACCGGACCAAAACCTCCCGGCTGGACGCGCATCTCGCCACCTGCCGGAAACTCGGCGCCGTCCCGCATATCATCATCGGCCAGCGGCTGCCGAAGGAGCTGGCGAAAGAGGTGCGGGCCGACAGCGACGAAGGCCGGGTTCTGGGGCTCCAGCGCAATCTGACCGCCGGGCCGACCGACTACGGGAAATACCGCAATTATCAACTCGCGTTCTTCGAACATGTGCTTGTTACGCTCGGCTGTCGCGACGCGGAGTTCGAGGCGTTCAACGAGCCGGATATCGGCGGCATTCCTTTTCCCTCCGAAAAACCCCCGGCGCGGGGATCGGCGGAGGCTTACGACGCCATGCTCCGGCTCTATCGCGAGATTTCGGCCGCCGCACGGGAGTTTGAACGGAGGCACCCGGATATGCCGTTCCGACTGGGCGGTCCGGCGTTGGCCTGGGCTTTCACTTTCCGCTTCGGTTCGTTCAACTGGGGCGAGCGCTTTATCCAGGATGTTGCCAGGGAAAAATGGAAGCTCGATTTCATCGGCGTTCACTATTACGGTAACATTTCTTCCCTGCACGGCGAATATCCGGCCAACTATCCCCCGTTTCCCGAGATGCTTCGTTCGCTGAAGCAGGCACGCGACCGGTTTCTTCCCGCTGTCCCGATTCAGATCAATGAATGGGGACCGAGCTACCATGTCAACAGCACCGAACAGGCGATGGTCAACGCCGACCATATCGGCGCGGCCTGGTCGGCGGAATTCCTGAACACCATGCTGGAGCAGGGCGTCGACGATGCGCTCTATCTGGTCACCACCGACCAGGCGTTGTCCAAAGACGGCAAACAGGAGAACATCTGGGGGTGGTGCAGTCTCTTTGTCAACCCGAACGTGTACGGCAAGGCCTATCCGAAAGCGTCGTTTCATCTGTTCCGGATGATTTCGATGCTGGAGGGAAAACGGGTGGAATCCACCCGCTCGGAAACACTGAACTCATTTGCCGCCGCCGATCAGGCGACCCGGAAGCTGCGGATTCTGGTCTGGAATTTCGGCACCCGGATTCCGGAGAGCGGTCTTCCGGTCGAAACCGCCGCCGTGCGAAATGCGGAGATCCGGGTGGTGGATGCGGCAAAGTTTTTTGGCGCGGCAAAGGTGAAAATGACGCGTCGCCTGATCAGCCGCAATACCGGAAACGCCTACCAGGTGTGGAAAGACGGCGGCAAGCTCGACGTCGGAAATACGGCGCTTCCGGTGACTGATACCGGGGAATTTCTCCTCCTTGACGGGGAGTTGCGGTTCGGGCTCATCTTTCCCTCCGACTCGGTCGGCCTGATCGAATTCGAAGCTGCGAAATAACCGCCGATCGGGCCGGATTCGGACACAAAAAAACCGGCCTCGCAAAAGGCCGGTTCCGAATCGAAGGTTGTGATTTACTTTGCCGTTGCAGTTTTCTTTCTGCGGACGGCGAAAGCTCCCGCGCCCGCACCGCCGACCAGCAGGGCCGCCAAGGCGCCCGGAAGGGGCTGACCGGTCGGGGCCGCGGTACCGTCGACTTTGAACGTGGTCGTCACATACTTGTTGTCCCACTTGCCGTAGTTGGCACCGAAATGCAGATACTCGTAGGTGTCGGCGGCAGTGTCCCAGCCGCTGCCCCATCCCTTCCAATTGACATTGGCCGTTCCCTGCACGGTCGAGGCATCGCTCAAGTAGAACTTCAGATCGCTGCCGGCGCTGATACTTCCGATATTGACGCTGTCGCCGGTGATCGCCACGGTATTGGTGGTCACGTTCCCCAGCGCATCGGTGGCCTCAACGGTCAAGGTCTTCCAGCTGTTGCCGAGACCGGTAAAAGTCAACGTGACGTCATTGTAGTTCCCCATCGCATACAGCGAATTGCCGTTGACTCCGATGATATCTTCGTACTGATAGGCGGCCATCAACGTATTGCCGACCATGAAACAGACCAGAGCGGTGGCGATTATGAGAAATTTTTTCATGATTCAAAATCTCCTTGTTCTGAATAAACCTGTTCTCTTCTATACTTGTATTAATATACAATAATTAAATGGAAAAACAAGGGGGGAGATTATTTTTCAGAATTAATTATCATTTTCTCAGTTGTCGTTTGCGATTGGCCCGGTCATAAAAAACCGGCCTTGGAAAAGGCCGGTTTGAAATCGGATCTTGCTGCCCGTTCAGTTGGCGGCAACCGCTTTTTTTCTGCGGAAGGCGAATGCTCCCGCGCCAGCGCCGCCGGCCAGCAGGGCCGCCAGAGCGCCGGGAAGCGGCTGACCGGTCGGAGCGGGGCCTGTGGCCGGGCCTCCGGTGATCTGGAACGCCACCGAGATATAGTTGCTGGTGCTGCTGCTGGCATCCATGTAGTTGCCGGCGAAGTACACGTATTCATAGGTGCCGACCGAGGTGTCCCAGCCGCTGCCCCAGTTGCCGTAGCCACCCGTGTTGGAGGTACCCTGGGTGCCGGTCAGATAGAACTTGAGCGTATCACCCGCGTTGACGTTGCCGATGTTGATCGAATTGCCGGTGATCGCCACGGTATTGGTGGTGACGCTGCCCGACGCATCGGTGGTTTCGACGATCAGTCCCTGCCAGTCGGTGATGGCGGAGGTTCTCCAGTCGTTCCAGCTGATGACGTTCAAGGTGAGGTTGCTGTCCTGCCCCACGAGGTAGCCGTTGCCGGTCAGCGTGAGATAGTTGTCATACTGATAGGCGGCCAGCAGCGAATTGGCCGCAAGGAACAGGCCGATTGCAACGATAAAAAACTTTTTCATAATTTGGTCCCTTTCGATCTGAAAATTACTCGCCTCATTTTATATGTATTAATATACCTGTATATTGGCGAAAGGCAAGTGGAAAAACTCATTTTTGAGAATTAATTATCATTTTTTTAATAATTCATCCTGAAATCCGGCGACGAGGGGGCGAGCGTGGGGGCGACGATACAATTCGGCGGAGAACGCCTTCTCGCGTTTTTTCATTTTTTTTCGATCCAACACTTGACAAACGGGTTCGAATCGCCCATAATTAATGATGTAGGAACGATCCAACATTTGATTTTCAAGGGAGAGAGATGAGAGCGACTTTGAACGATATTGCCCGCGAGGTCGGGGTTTCGCGTTCGCTGGTGTCGTTTTACCTGGTGAATCCGGGGACGACGCGGGTGGCGGAGGCGACCCGGCAGAAGATCGATGCGGCGATCAAAAAGCTGGGCTACCGGCGCAACGAGGTGGCCGCGGAAATCCGGACAGGTGTATGCCGGACGGTGGCGCTGATCAGCGATTTCAGCCATTCATCGACTTCCGGAGCCGCCGGAGAGATTCTTCATGGAGTGCTGGCCACTGCGTCGGAATGCGGGTACGGGGTCAAGATTTACAATACCGCGTTGCTGAAAACGAGTTTCGATGAGATTCTGCGTTACGGGATTCAGTTCCTTCTCTGCTTCTCTTTTTCCAGAGAACACCAGCGCACGGTCGCCGATTTCTGCCGGGAACATTCGCTCCGGCTCTGTTATCTGCAGGAGAGTTGCGTGGAGGAGTTCCCGGTGGTTTATTCCGATGACCGGGCGGCGGAACGCGAGCTGGTGCATTATTTCTTCCGGCGCGGCCACCGCCGCTTCGCCCTGTTGAAACCGGAGGACGACGTCAATTACAGCGTCGAACGCCGGAAGGGGTGGGAGGAGGGCCTGCGGGAGTGCGGGCTGGAACCCGACCCGCGCTTCATCTCATCCCGCCGCGACCCCAACGACCACTACCGGGATCTCGAAGCGATGCTGGCCCTGCCGAAACAGGAACGGCCGACCGCGTTCCTCTGTACCGACGACAACCGCGCCCTCCGGGTTCAGTTCGTCGCGCTGCGACGGGGAATCCGGATTCCGGAAGAGTGCGAAATGGCCGGATTCGGCGACCTGAACGCTTCCGGCTTCTACTATCCGATCAGCACGGCGGCCCAGCCGCTCGAACAGATCGGAGCAGCCGCACTGCGGCGGGTGACCGGGGAGAACCCGGACGAACTGGCGCTCCGTCAGTTGTTTCCGGTCGAAATCGTTCATTATGCGCCACAACAACCCGTGATATAGAAGGAATGCCGTTGCGATGAATTTCACCTGTTCCCCGATCGGAGCGCGAAACATTGTTTCCGTTCCCGGAATGATCGTCTGGTGTGGTTCGATGGTGCGCACGCCGGACGGTCGCTGCCACCTGATGCTGTCGGTCTGGCCGGAGAGCGCCGGGTTCGACGGCTGGCTCTCCCATTCCCAAATCGGCTACGCCGTTGCGGAAACTCCCGATTCCGAGTACGAATACCGGGGAATCGTCTTCACCGGCAGCGGTCGGGAAGGGGACTGGGACCGCGATGTGGTACACAACCCGTGGCTTCTTCATCATGACGGAAAATTCTTCTTGTTCTACATGGGAAATTACGGCGACGGGACGTTTGCCGGGCACCGGTTCAACCAGCGGATCGGGCTCGCCGTGGCCGACGATCCGGCGGGACCGTGGACCCGGCTGGAACAGCCGTTGCCGCAATCGGCGCCGGGCAGTTGGGACGACATGGTCACCTGCAACCCGAGCGTGTGCCAAATGGCTGACGGCCGCTTCATCATGCTTTACCGCGGCTATTCGCACCGGGATGAGCCGCCGGGACACGGCGATATTCTGCTCGGCGCGGCCTTTGCCGACCGGCCCGAGGGACCTTTCGTCCGCCATCCCGAGCCGGTTTTTCGCCGGGCCGGGGAAGAGTTCGCCGCCGAAGATCCCGGCGTATTCCTCTGGAACGGGAAACTTTATGCGGTGTTTAAAGACATGGGCTGCCACTATTTCCCTGACTCCGCCCGTTCGCTGATCCTGGCGGAATCGGACGACGGCCGGGAGTGGCGGATCGTCCGTCCGCTCCTGACCCGCAAGCTGAATTTCGCGGACCGGGGGCCGGTCGAGCAGTTCCGGGTCGAGCGCCCCTTCGTCCACATGGAAGACGGTGCGCCGCGGCAGCTCTTCGTCGCGGTAAAACCGCGCGACGAAGCGGACCACGCCTTCAACGTTCACATGAAAATCGAGTTAACCCCCATAAACGGAGGCATGATGAAAAAACGTTTTACACTGATCGAACTCTTGATAGTGATTGCGATCATTGCGATTCTGGCCGCAATGCTGCTGCCCGCGCTGAACCAAGCGCGGGAACGAGCGAAGGCAATTTCCTGTACGAACAATCTCAAGCAGATCGGCATCGGTTTTGGCATGTATGCAGATAACAATAAAGGGATCATTCCACTGGCGCAAGTAGATATTGAAAATGCGTGGTTTTACTATCTTTTCAAAATGACAGCGCTCGGTACGGAGTTCACTTGGTCCGATGCATCCTATATTCCTCCGACCGTTACAATTTGTCCGGCGCTAAGCCCATTTAAATGGGTTGGGCCAAAGCCTCTTCCTCGCGCGTACTTCAAGCAGACCTATGCCGGCAGCTGTGGCGGTTGGGGTTCTGCGGATATCGATCCTTCCGGTTCTAATATTTTTGTTAAGACAGATTGGGCGCTCCGAGTAGAAAAAGAAATTGGACGTACCCTCCCGATCATGTCTGAAGGGGCCAAAGAAGCAACTCCGAATGTACAGCATTGTGTCGTTTGGAATACCCATCCGGAATGGGGAGCTTTCCGTCTTAATCACGCAGGCAGGGCTAATGTATTGCATATTGACGGTCATGTGAAGGCCATCTCGCAAGAAGGACTCAAAAGTAATTATGGTGTTATTGGCGGCATTACCTCTAATGGCGTATACAGGGCCAAATGGTAGATTTCAAAATGCTGTCATTGCGGATATTGCCTGATGAACCGGAAAAAGGGCTTATTATACCGGTACTAAAATAGCGCAAAGGGTTTCCCATGGGAAATATGATCTCTGTCATCGTCAAATCGCACATCGACCCGGTATGGTTATGGAATCTTTCTCAAGGTAGAAGAGTCTGGTCAAATACCGTAACAACAGTGGTTTCTCTGCTGAAAGAGAACCCGGATATGACATTTTCCTGCTCGACTGCCCAACTGTATCGCTGGATCGAAGAAACAAATCCATCGCTGTTCAGTGAGGTAAAAACACTGGTCAAAGAGGGGCGTTGGGAAATTGTCGGGGGGTGGGAGGTTCAATCCGACGTGGTAATTTCCTCTGTGGAATCATTGCGTCGTCAAGGGCTTTCGGGAAAGGCTTACTTTATGGAACGCTTCGGCATCGATGTGCGAACCGCCTTTTGCGTTGACTCCTTCGGACACTCGGGTGATTTGCCGGATATTTTGGCGGAAACCGGTTTTGACAATTATGTCTATTGCCGCAGTCAGACTGTCCCGGAGCTGTTTCGCTGGAAAGGGGCGGCCGGCCATTCGATCAATACGCTTTATGCATCCCGAGGATATGAGATGCCCCCCGGTTGGACCCGAGAAGAGTTTTTTGCGGGGATCAAAGAGGCGGTTGACCGGGAGGGAAACGCAAAAGCGTTATTTTTCGGCGTCGGAGATCATGGCGGCGGCGTTCCCCGGACTCACCTGCGCTGGTTGCATGAAGCGATGCAGGAATATCCTCTGAAATTTTCTACTCTGTCGGAATACTTTGCCGAACATGTCAAAAATAATTTGCCGGAGTATTCCGGCGATCTGGGACCGATTTTTCGCGGATGCTACAGCGTGAATCATTCGGTCAAGCAGGCGGTTGCCAAGACAGAGGCGCTGCTGCTCCAGGCGGAGCGACTTGGAGACAACGAGGTCAAGAAAGAACTGGAACCCGCGTGGAGGGAGGTTTTGTTCGCAAATTTTCATGATTCGTTGTCCGGAACCTGTATTCGGGAAACTTATGAACGAGATATTTTACCGATGCTGGGCGGAGCCGCTTGCCAGGCGCAGAAAACCATTGATGTTGAATTGGCCAGAAGAGAATCACGCCTGGATACTTCTTTCGCGCACGAAGGCGGCATTTATGCTGTAAATCTAAATAAAAATGACGGCATTTTACCAATTTCATATCAGGATTTTATCGATCCAAATCTTTCCGGGATGCATTTCAATGCTCTGCAGGCCGAAGACGGCGAATTGCTGCCGGTACAGATATTGCCGCCGGATACGACATTCGGTCCGTGCGGCTGCCCGTGGGGGCGGATCACGGCCGTTCTGCCCGTGAAAGCGCAAAGCGAAAAAGTCTGGGCTCTGACCCGTAGCGGGGAGTATTTCCCTGATGTGGATATCATTCCTTTGCAAAAACTTTTGGGTGAGCTCGAATGGCAGATTTATGCTGACGATACCGGAACATGGGGACATAAGCTGGAACGCTATGCCTATGATACGTTCTACGCCATCGCGGAACTGCATTCGGTCAAAACTTCCACGGGTTCGGTCTGCGCCGAACTTGAAGCCAGGTATTGTTATAAGAATTCTGCGATTCTGCTGAAACTTACCGCCTATCGCAGCATTCCCGAAATAAAACTCTCTGTGGAATGCGACTGGCACGACGCGTTCACCGCGCTCAAGCTGGCTTGGCGTTCCCCGGATTGCGGGGCGGAGAGAATCCTGATTCGCCAGCGCCAAAATACTTCGGTTGAACACCTTGTCAAGATGGGTTGGATGGAACAATGGGTTGATGGAGAGATCAGGAAATGCAGCGAGGGCACTGGCGAACTGCCATTTCTGAAATGGTGTGCTCTGAAAAGCGGCGGCAAAACGGCGGGGTTTTACTCGGCTGACCTTCATGGTTGCGATGCGGTGGATGATCTGCTCCGCATTACAATGTTGCGCTGTCTGCCCTACGCCTATCACAAGTGTTTTAAGCCTAAACTTGGCGTCGGCATGACTGACGAAGGGCGGACGAATTATGAATTGTGGTTCTGGAACGAATCGCCTGAACGGTTAGACACCATGTCGGCAATGTCTTACTGTGAAATTACGCCGCATGGCGGATTATCATATTCCTGAATCCGTGAAGTCTGTTTCGGCAATCTGCATTGTTCATTGGCCGCCAGCTACTTGCAAAAAAGCCTCTCTTCACCCGTTGGGTGAAGCTACGTTTTTTACAAGCGCCTGACAACCAAGCAACAACGCATCTTTACCGAAAATCCTTCACGGATTCAGGATATTGATTCAGTGACGATGTCATTTACTTATTGAACAATAAAAATGTGAAAAAAAACATGAAATTCTATTATGCTCTTATTTTCGTAGCCTGTTGCAGCCTTGGAGCCAATGCTCTCGGTGCGGAAGAAAACATGCAACCTCCGCCACTTCGTTATTCTCCTGATGCTATTTCTGCGGCTTGGCGTACACAGTTGACCCAAGAATTGCCGGAGCGTCTTGCCTCTGCTCAAAAAAAGCTGACATTTTTTGAAGAATCGTTTGCGGCACAGAAAGAACTTTCGGAAGAACAGCGCGACCGCATCCTGAAAAGGCTGGAGTTGTGTCGACAACTGCTTGGCTATGCTCAAAGCCAGCTGGATATGATTTCAAAAACAACGGATGCGATTCCGACGGCAAACCGCTGTCTGGGAGATGCCGATGTCTTTTTTGAATACTTTCAAAAGGAACAGACTCTTGTCGAAGCCAACAAGGAGAAAGAGACCGTTTTCAATGTCCGGGATTACGGGGCAAAAGGCGATGGCGTAACGGATGATACCGAGGCGTTTGTAAAAGCGATTGAAGCGATCAAGAGCCTTAACGGTTCACGGACCCGGCTGTTTTGTCCGGAGGGGACTTATTTTCTGAAAAAGGGAATGTCTAATCCAGCCGTTAAAACCCATCTGCTCTTTTCTCACATGAAAAATGTGACAATGATCGGTGAAACACCGGACACTGCGTTTCTCCTTGGGACCCCGAATTTCAAAGGCATCACGATTACCAAAAGCTTTAATATCGCGGTCGAGAATTTTATGATCCGGTATCAGAGTCCGACCTGTATCTCTGGAGTCGTCGAGTCTTATGACAATCAGGATCGGATTATTACCCTGAATATCGATAAAGAACATTCGCTGCTTCCGGAAGATCCTTTGATGGCGACGCGTCGTCCCTGTAGTTCTGCTTATACACAACAAGGAAAATTAGTCCCTCAGGCGGCTCACTTTTTTTATGACGGGAAATTTGAAAAGCTGGCAGATGGGCGATATAAAATTTATGTTTCAAAACAATACAACCCGCCGTTGATTCCCGATTTGACGGTAGTGATTCCTTTGCGAATTGGCGCTCCGGTCTTTTCTCTGGAGTGGGGAGCCATGTTGTGCATCGTCAAAAATATCACCATCAACAATGGACCGGGACCCGGGTTTTCCGACTATTTCAGTTATGCCAACAGTTTCGTTAATGTCAAGATCAAGCCCCTTCCTGGCATGATAATGTCAACAAGTGCCGATGGAATTCATAGCGCCTATTGTCACATCGGCCCCTACGTTAAAAACTGTGATTTTTCCTACATGGGGGATGACGGGTTCAACGTTTATGGTCGTGCCGGTTCTATTCTGAAGATTGATAACGCAATGATCCGGCATATTACGGTCGGCAGCAGCAGTCCGGGTAATCTCATTGAGATCATGTCCGTCAAGACTGGGCAGATCATCGCACAATGCAAGATTAAGGAAACCCCCAAGCTTGGCGGCGAAGTCGTATCAATTATGGAAGAACCGATTCCATCCCATGTTAACTCGGTTGAGCTGTTGAAAACCCAACTCTATACGGCAAAAGAACAGGCGGAGATTAATATCGGAGGGAAAAAACGCGAAATCCCTGAACCGGATTTGGTCTTCTATCCTGCAATGAGTGGTATCGGTACCGTGATTGATGGCCTGAATGTCAGCCATAACCGCAACAACGGGATCGTTGTTCAGACGGCATCTTCTCTTGTGGAAAACTGCAACTTGGGGGGTATGAACTCCATAGCCATACGACTCGGAGCTTTCACGTCGTGGAAAGAGGGCCCCGTTCCCTATCTGGTGACGATCCGCAATAACCAGATGATGGACACAAATGCCGGGATCGTGACGGAAACAAGCCTTTTTAAAGGTGTTGCGTCGCTGCCGCTGGCGGACGCGCTTTTTATAGAAAATAACTTGATCAAACACGTCAATTATGATTTGACTTTCTTCGGCTGCGGCAATGTTTATTTAAAAAACAATAAACTGATGGGTGGCGGAAAACGTCTCCGTATCAACGGAACATGCAACCTTATTGACGAGAACAATACCTTTAATGGAAAACCTTGGAACCCCAAAGAAGATTGATGGCTCGACAATCCTCCCGGATCATGTTTGCGACACTCCGGTCACGGTCATTGAGCTTACTTTGGACTCCAAGGGAAAGGAGCGTGAAATCAGCGGACTGATGTGAAACCGGTCGGACAGGAGGGACAATGGGGCGATAGCTGCGAGGTTCCGTCCCGGAGCGATTCCGGCGACTTTCGTAGAGCGCATTCCTGTTTTTTTGCCGAACCGGACTGGAAAAAGCGGCCAACCCCGGTTATTGTATAAACCGAAGCCGCGCCCGGATGGCGGAATGGCAGACGCAGCAGACTTAAAATCTGCAACCGATAAGGTGTACGGGTTCAAGTCCCGTTCCGGGTACCACGATTGAAACTCATACGGGCTGCGCATGTTGCAGCCCGGATTTTTTTTGTTTCTTCTCCGGATTGCCGGTTATTTGGTCTTTTTGATCAGCTGTTCGACCGGAGTCACCGATAAATCCATCCTGCCGTCGCCGTGGTTGACCGTGCGGATGATGTAACGGTCGCCGCAGACAAACTGCGGATGCGGGTCGGGGTGAAGTTTGCTCGGGTTCTCTTCGGTGTTGTAGGCGGGGAGCGAGGGGTAAAGATAAATCGCTTTGCCGGTCGCCCGGTTGAAGAATCCGAAATGTCAGTCGCGAAGTCTGATAAAATTGACGATACTGGCGGTATCGGCAATTTTAGCGGACAAGAGAATGGCGTTTCGCCGCAAATCAGGACATTTTGGCTTATTTAGGGATATTTGAACTTAAAAAGCCCGCCAGAACTACATTTCAGGGTTCAAGCCAGCGCATCTTGCATACCCACAGACCAAAACGATTCAAAGCCTGAGGATCTTCGATGCCGCATGAGGTCATATAGGTTTCACCATCGATTTCAATGAATTCAGCGGCATGGCTGAATAATGTCGTAAGCTTGTTTTTGACTGAAAAGTGGCAAGGATCATCGGACACCACGACAAATGTCTCGTAATAATGCCGATGTGAAAATCCGATGAAGAGATAATAAAGCGAACCTTTTTTCAAGACATACGGGGACTCGAATACGCCGGAAAAAATTTCATCCTGCAGTTCCTCGATATAACAAGGTTCTTCCGGCTGCCATATTTTCAGATCATAAGATGAAGCCAGCCGGATCGTGTGACGGCCCAGCGGGTCATTCCCGGCACAATACTGCAGGAACTTGCCGTCATCCTGCCGGATAATACAGGGATCACGGTGGCCGCCGGGACCAAAAACTCCGGCATCTCTCCATGCCGTTGCGCCCGTAACCGATGTCCAGTTATTAAGGTCAGAGCTGGTATATATGCCGGTCGATCCGTCGCCGTCACACCCCTGCGGCTCGAACATCCAATATTGGTGGTCATGTTTAATGACGAATGGCGAACCGTGCGGGAAACGCGCCTCGCCGCCGTCCAAAGCCGCCGGCAGCCGGGTCCAGGGCCCCCGGATATTTTCAGCCACCGCGTGCCCAACCCTGTAATGAGTGCCCGCCCCATACAGGTGACGGTGCATAACCTGGTGTAATGTCTTGATGAAAGGTTGTTCAGAGGGGATCAGGAATTCCTTTGTCCGCTCTATACCGTCGGCTGTCGTCGGAAATGGATTTTCGATTCCGAAATAATGAATGAGTCCTTCATCATCCCGAATCAGGCAATGATCGTTTACCATCCAGCTCTTAGGATTGGCTGGGTCCGGTTCGTAAACCAGTTCAAAAACTCCGTCAACGACTGGAATAAATACATCGGGATACAATTTTACAACATCATCAATCATTTTTCATTTTCCGCACAAATTCAACTTATTTAAGAGACACTGCACTAAAACATCGAAAATGTTGCCTCAAAGAATATTTCATGCTGTTTGATGTGATTTTTATGACCTGTATTTCAGTATTATTATACCGCCGTAATCCGGGAAAGTCAAATCTTTTTCCGCACCGGAATTCCGTTTCAATGAGAAAGCCGGGAGGACGAGTCCGTTATCCGGCCGGGTTCCTCTCTTTCACGTCTCTTTCGGGTTCCGCGGCCGGCGGAGCTCCGCTTTTTCCGTCGGTCCGCAATTTCCCGTAATGGTTGATAATTGCTCAACTTTTTCCTTCTTTTCCCTTTTTGCCGGTTGAAAACCGGTTTCGGGGAAGGTATATTCCCATGTTAATTCTGATGATTCTTCCGCTTTGAAAGAAAGGAATGCCGGACAGGGGGCGATGACGCGGTTCCGGCGCAATCGGAGAATAGAAGGGGAAGTTGGGAGTTGATACGACATTATTCGGCAACCAGAGGGAGATCAGCCGCCTTGCTGCGCGGTTGATCTCCACTGATGTTATTGCAAAGGAAACACTTGCGGCGGAGTTTTCCGGCAGCATGGAAGCCGTGGTCGCCGCGAGTTCAGAATGTATGACAGCAGGGGGGGAAGTGGTGTATTTCGACGATTATGAAAACGACAATATGTCTGCCACTTCCACGCTCATCACGATCGGGTCGACGCCAATCCGCAGCTTGCCTGCGGGCGGTGTTGGCGGGTTCTGTTTCGATGTGACGACTCCCTGCACCCATCCCCTCGCAACCACCGGCAAAGCCTGCGGCATCAAACGTTCAAGCGCTTCGTCCTGCCGGTCTGCACGTTCGATGATACTCCTGGCGGATATGAAACAGTCGGTGATTTCCCGATTTTTTCTCAGTCGTAAACGAAATTTCAAGCAGGAGTCATGAAAGAGGAAAAATTGAAGAACGAAAAAACGGCGGCGCCGGGCGAGGCGACGGCCGGAAACGGAGATCAGAGGGTGAAGACGCCGGCGGCACATGTGGATCGGGTTCCCCGGGGGTTCCCGTCGAAGCTGCGGACTTTGCGGCGGGGCACGCTACCGGCAGTTCCGCATCGGGGTGGGGCCGGACATCATCGTCGGTGTATCGGCGGCGGACACGGTCTCCCCGATCGGCCGCCAAATCGGAGGCGAACAAAAATTTATGGATTCAGAATATTATCAGAATCGACTCCTTTCCAAAATTTGAGAAATTTTTAACCTTGATTGAGTGATGAAAGAAAATATCAGAAGCCTGGTAAGAGGAATCTATCATCGTATTCCTTTGACACATACGAAAAAGCAAAAACTGAAAGACACGGTTTACACCTCGTTGCGTCCGTTGATCCAACATACTGAAATGTATCTGGTCTGGGCGCAGACGAAATCCATTCCCGTTCATATAGCGCACGACACCATGCTTTCCAAATCAAAGTATTTTGATGCAAAATGGTATCGTTCGCAGTATCCGGAAGTTAAATTCTGGCAGAACCCGATCCGTCACTATTTGAATGTAGGTTGGAAAAAGGGTTACAATCCGTCGCTGAATTTTGACGGCAACGCTTATCTTGAAACCTATCCGGATGTAAAGAAAACCGGCATGAATCCGCTGGTTCATTACATCAAATACGGCAAAAAGGAAAATCGGTTTGTGTCTGCGGTAGGGGTGCAGATTTTTCTTGAGAACCATGATTTCAAGCAAAAGGACTGCGATGTCCTGATTCTTTCCCATTTTCCTGCGTCTTCCGGCTGTTATATTTGGCGGGTCGATTATTTGCAGGAAATATTGAAAGCGAATGGCATAAAAACGACTGTCGCGTTTGCGCAGGACTTTGGCGAAAACGATTTTTGGGATTATGTTTATTCCGCGAAGATCATCATCTATCAGCGTCCGGTTTTTGAGGACGCCGTGATTCCCCCGTTATTGAGGTTTCTGGAAGAGTATGAGAAATTTTTTATCATAGATATGGATGATTTATACAACCCTGGTTACTGTAAGCATCAGGGCGGGTATTTGAGCAGGGTGATCCCGAATTATACCAATCTGACCAATCACCATATCCTGGTAAACCTTCTGTTGAATTATGCCGGCTGTCTGTCGGTATCCACCGCTTTCCTGAAACAGACATATGGCGATTTATTTCCGGGTAAGGCAATCGTGGTCAGAAAGAATGTAATCCCGCAATTTTTTCTGAACAGGACCGCCGACAGGAAAACGGATGGCGAATTCACCCTGCTGTCGTCGTCCGGAAGCGACAGCCACAACTATGATTTGAGCCTTGTTCTGCCTGAGATCATCAGTTTTTTGAGCAAGTACGAAAACACCAATCTTGTCTTGCTGGGAAAAGTCAACTGTTCGCAACTGCTGGTCAATCTGTTTGGGGGAAGGGTCCGTTTATATCCTTTTTGCAATATCGGAGAAATGTTTGAGGTTTACACCCGCGCCGATTTAGCCCTGGCTCCGCTGGATAGAAATCCGTTCAACGATGCCAAAAGCAATATCAAATTTATTGAGGCGGGACAATGCGGCGTGCCTGTCCTGGCCACTGACTGCGCAGAATTCAAAGACGTGATTCAAGACGGTAAAAACGGGTTCCTGACCGACAATGAGAATTTTGCCGGAAAATTGGAAGAGATTTTTGCCTTGCACCAGGCGGGAAATCTTGCACAGGTCGGTGAGAATGCAAAACAGTATATCCTGAACAATATGACTTGCGAAGCGGATACTGACAACGAACTGGTTCAGATGATAAAAACAGTGCTGGAGAGATAAAATGCTTTTGGATTTTAAAGATGACAAATATAAAAGAAAAATTTTATGTTTCTATCACAATGCCTTTGTGTTGGATTTGTTCTATACCCTTGCCGGTAACAATCAGGACACACTCTTTATTTTTCTGACCAATATCAGCGATGCGCACGACACTTTTTACCGGCATAAGGCGTCGGAGTTGAAGAACGTTATACGCGCGGACCCTAAGGAACTCGCCGATGTCGTGCTGAAACTCAAAAGTGTCGGTTTGCTGATCACTTCCGCGGCACAAAGCGACCGGCTTTGCAAAGACGGATTAAAAGTTGTTGCATTATGCAATCAATCAAAGATTCCGGTTTTTGAAATTCAGCACGGGATGTTTCAGCATGGAATCCATTATCAATCGGGTGAGCAGGAACTGTCCAACGAATCGCTGACGGCTGAAACATATGCGGACAGAATTTTAACTTATTATCCGGCCGGGATGGAAAATGAAATTGTAATCGGCTACCCCGCATTCAATAATCAGGCAAAGGCAATCGCGGGCGATTATACGCTTGTTCTGTCAAATCTGCATTGGCAGACCTATCAGAAGCTGAACGTATATAAATTTTATCATGCCGTTATCAAATACGCGGCAAAGCATCCGGAGCAGGTTTTCATGTGGCAGCCGCATCCGGGCGAAATGGCGAATGGCGGGTTGAATCATTTGTTGTTGAAAAGTCTCTTTGGAATTTATCCGAAAGCAAGACGAAATTTCATCAACATCAAGGAGAATCCCGTCTCGAATCTTGTTCCGACAAGCGAATGGATACGCAAGGCGGGACGTGTCATTTCCACGATTTCAACCGTTTTACTGGAGTGCGAAATGTATCAGAAGCCGACCCTCATCTGGGAATGCGAGGATACCAAAGTGCTGCTGGATAAAATCAAGATAAAAGCATCGTTCAAAGATTACGCCGACTTATGTCGGATGAACGATTTGCCGGACGAAGCGCTGCAATTAAAATCAGGATTGCTTCTCCCCTATGATAATGATGCGTTTCGCCGGGCCGTCGCCGCGCATTATCATGAACCCGCGGAAAGCGACCGGAATTTGCTGGCCGATATGCTGAAATATTTATAGCCGCCGATGTCATCCGATTTTGAGGTTGACTTCGGTACGGTCGGGGATTTTGCCTGAAGCGGTTCACATAACAAAGGATTTTAAAACAGATCAAAATGTCACTCCAGGATTTTATCGCATATTTTACCCATTCGCGCGGAGAGGGGGGGGCTGCAGCCGGCCGGAGAATCGCATCGGGATATCAATTCTGGGAGCTTGCGGTGTTCCGGACCGTGGCGGAACTCCGGGCCGAATCCAAGCGCTCCTACGCCGGGCTGCTTTGGTGGATCATCCGGCCGCTCCTGTCGCTGGCGGTCTACGGGGTCGTCTTCGGGCTGATCTTCAAGGTGAAGCAGGAGCATTTCCTGCTGTTCCTGTTTTCCGGAATCATCGGCTGGGAGTGGTTTTCCAGCTCGACCCAGCGCTGCGCGACCAGCGTGCTCTCCAACCGGCCGCTCATGCTGTTGGTGAAGGTCAATCCCATGCTGTTTCCGGTTTCGATCTGCCTGGTCGATTTCGTCAAATTCCTGCTGGGATTGCTGATTTTGCTGGTCGCCGCGGCGATATGGGGGCCCGGTTTCGGCTGGAGCATCCTCATGCTGCCCGTGATTATTCTGGCGGAACTGCTGCTGTGCATGGGGGCTGGGCTCATCGTTTCGAGCATCACGCCTTTCCTGCCGGATTTCGCGATGATCCTGACCACGATCATGCAGCTCCTGATGTTCCTTTCGGGCGTGTTTTACCGGATCGACTCCCTTCCGGCGCGGCTGAGGCCGCTGATCGCGCTGAATCCGGTCGCGGTCTTGCTGGAGCAGTACCGGCTCGTCATCCTGGAACACGCCATGCCGGATCTTCGGGGCATGGCGGTCATCCTGGGCAGCGGGATCGCGGCGGCCCTGGTCGGCCGGCTGCTGCTGGCGAAGTTCGGCCGTATCTATACCAAGAGATGGTGAGAGATGAACGAAAATCTATATGAATTGAATGCGGTCGGCGTCTGTTACCGGCATTACTCGCTCTGGCGCAAGTCGAAGCACAATATCTGGGCGCTGCGCGATCTGTCGTTTTCCATTCGCCGAGGCGAAACGGTCGGCATCATCGGCAGGAACGGCGCGGGGAAGACGACGATCCTGCGTCTGCTCGCCGGCATTCTGGAATGCGATTCCGGTCGGTTGTCCTGTTCGGCGAAGGTGGTGACGATGCTGTCGATCGGAGCCGGTTTCGACAACTATCTCACCGGACGCGAAAACATCGGCCTCAACGGGCGGCTGCTCGGCATGCACGGCGCGCAGATCCGGACGCTGGAGAATTCCATTGTTGAGATGTCCGGCCTCGGCGGCGCGGTCGATATGCCGGTGCGGACCTATTCCACCGGAATGCGGGCCCGGCTGGGCTTTTCGATCGCCTACCATGCGGACCCGGAAGTGCTGCTGCTGGATGAAAACCTGGGGGTCGGCGACGCCGTGTTCCAGGCGGAGTCCTCCCGGCTGATCCGTGAAAAACTGGCCTCCCGGCAACAGACCGCGGTGATCGTGTCGCACAGCATTCCGCTGATTCGGGAAATGTGTTCCCGCGTCATCTGGCTGGAGTCGGGAACCATGAAAAAGATCGGCGACGCCGAAGAAGTAACCCGGGAATATCTCGACCATGTCCGTCCGCGCTGAAAAAATACTCTGCATCATGCCCAACCGCTCCTGGACGGTCGGCGATATCCGCCTCCGTTTCCCGCTGGAGCGGCTGGCCGGGAGCGAGCCGGGTGCCTGGAACATCGTGTTCCGCGCGGTGTTCGACCTCAGCCCGGAGGATATCAGGGGAGCCGGGGCGGTCGTCATTCAGCGGCTGGCGTCGCCGTTCATCGTCCGGCTCGCCCGGCGGCTGGCCGAGGCACGGATTCCGTACATTTATGAAATCGACGATCTGCTCTGGGATATGCCGGCGTTTCTGGAATCGGCGTCCGCCTGGGCCGGGCGGCGGGCCGAATTGCTCGAGCTGATCCGGAACGCGGACTTCGTTTCCACCACGACGGAGCGGCTGGCGGAAAAACTCCGGCCCTTCAACCCGAACGTCGCGCCGATTCCCAACGTCCTGCCGCAGGCCGCCGCCGAGGAGAGCGGCCATCGCGAGCAATCGCCGGTCCTGCTGATCGGCGCGACGGACCGCATGGCCGTCGCGCATGTGATCCCGGCGCTGGTCCGGCTTCAGGAGCATTCCGATATTCCGGTCGTCGCGGTGGGCCCGGTGGCCGATGCGCTGGCGGAGGCGAAGGTGCGGGTCCGGAGTTATCCGCTTATGGAGTACCGGGAATTTGCGGGGTTTCTCCGGCGTTTCGCCGACGCCGTCGCCCTGCTTCCGCTGGACGGATCGGCGTTCTCCGGCTGCAAGAGCCCGGTGAAGTACCTGAGTTATGCGGAGGCCCGCATTCCGGTCATCGCCGACGCGGTGCCGCCTTATTCCGATATCATCGTCCACGACCGCAACGGCTGGCTGGCGGACGGCACCCCGGAAGGATGGGAGCGGGCGATCCGGACACTGCTGGACGACCGGTCCCGCCGGGAGCGATATGTCAGCGCTTACGATGAACTCGCGCTGCCGACGCTGGACGACGCCGCCCGCCTCTGGTCCGGCCTGCTGAAGGCCGTCGCGGTCCGTCCACCGGACACGGCGGAATGTCCGATCGCGAAACTGCCCCCGGCCTGGAATTGGTCCCAGCTCCGGTATTTCATCGACCCGCGGAAATACCGCTCTTTCCTGAAGCTGGTGAATCGACATGGAATCAATTCGGTATTTTCTTTGCTGCGGAAAGGAATGTAAAAATGATCGACATCCTGCTTGCCCTTCATAACGGCGCGGATTATCTGGAGGAGTTTGTCGCGTCGCTTTCGCGGCAGACCCTCCGCGATTTTCAGCTGGTCGTTTTTGACGATGCGTCGCGGGATCGGAGCGCGGAACTTCTGCAAAAGTTGTGCTCCCGGTACGGAATCGCGATCGCGGCGCTGGCGTCTTCGCCGACCTCCCGCGGGGTGGCGGGGGCTTTCGGCGAAGCGCTCGCCCTTTCGGCCGGCGAATACGTCTGCCTCGCCGACCAGGACGACCGCTGGCATCCGGAAAAACTGGAGATGAACCTGACGCGGATGCACGAGACGGAGGCCCGGAATGGGAAGGCGGCTCCGCTGCTCGTTCATTCCGACCTGCGGGTATGCGACCGCGACATGAATGTGTTGCATCCTTCGTTCTTCGCCTATCAGCGCATCTCTCCCGGGCGTCATGCCTTGAAAGATCTGCTGGTTCAGAATTCAGTCACCGGCTGCACGGTGATGATGAACCGGGCGCTGGCCGATTCGATCCCCTGTTTTCCGGAGGGAACGATTTTCCACGACTGGTTCATTGCGCTGGTCGCTTCCGCCTTCGGTTCGATCGAATGCATCTCCCGGCCCCTGGTCGATTACCGGCAGCACGGGAACAACTGCCTGGGCGCGGTGAAATACGACGGCCCCCTCCTGATTCGCACGATGCGTTCCGGGAGGCGAATGCTTCATGAGCGGCTGCTCCGTGCCCAGCGGCAGGCGCGGGATTTCGCCGAATGCTACCGCCTCCGGCTTTCACCGGAGCAGTATGAGCTGGCCCTCTGCTGGGCGGAACTCTCCGGCCAGTCCTATCCCGTCCGGCTGCTGTTGGCCGTCCGGAACCGTTTCGTCAAAAACACGCTGCCGAGAACGCTCGGAATGTGGTGGGCCCTATGAAGACGGCACTGGTTATCCCGACGCTGAACGCCGCAAGTTCGACGGATTGGAACGCCGCGCTGGACTGCTGGGCCGGGCAGAAAACCTCTCCGGACCTGAAGTGGATCGTGGACAGCGGCTCCGACGACTCCACCGTCGAGGATGCGGTGGCCCGCGGCTGGTGCGTGCGGCGGATTCAACGCCTGGATTTCAACCACGGAACCACCCGGCAGGCCGCCGTGGAGGAATTGGCGGCCCAGGGGTTCGATGTCGTCGTCTTCGCCACCCAGGATGCGAAACCCGCCGACCGGGAGACTCTGGCGCTTCTCCTCAAAGCTCTTGCCGGAAGCGGCGCGGCGGTGGCCTTTTCCCGCCAGATTCCGACGCAGACGGAGGGGATGGACGCTTTTTTCCGCCGGCTGAATTATCCGGCACAATCGATGATCAAAACCGAGAAGGACATTGTGCGGATGGGGATTCATGCCGCCTTCTGCTCCAATGTTCTCTCCGCGTGGCGGATTCCCGCAGTCATGCGGTACGGCGGATTCCCCGCGACCGACTTCGGCGAAGACATGATGCTGGCGGCGCGGATGCTGCTCGGACATGAGAAAATCTGCTATTGTGCGGAGAGCCTCTGCCTGCACGGACATGCCGATTCCTTTGCCGCGCTGTTTTCGCGCGGGTGCGCAATCGGGCGGCTGCACGGGCGGCACCGCTGGCTGCGGCGGGAATTCGGTTCCCCCGAAGCCGGGGTGGGGGGGCGTCTCGGATGCCGCGCCGCGGTCCGCTTTTTCCCCTGGCTGTGCTGCAAGTATTCGGGATTCCTGGCCGGGTATCTGTGGGAGCGCCTGAAAACCTATCCACCTGCGTGGCTGTTCCCGGCGGCGCTGCTGGCGGGGTTCTGCCTGATGCTTCTCAACTCGATTCCCGCCAACGACACGGCGACCCGTTATGCGCCGATGGCGGAGGTGTTCGCGTCGGGAGACCCGGCCGGCGCGTTTCATCCGATGTACGGGGTGCTGTTCCCGGCGGCGGGCGGTTCGCTGGCGTGGCTGTTCGGGCTGAACGGATTTCGCGCCTGCCAGCTGGCCGGGCTGCTGTTCTGGGCGGCGGCGCTGTTCCCATTGTACGCGATATTCCGGAAGGTCTGGAACAAGCATGTGGCCCTGGTCGGCTGCTGCTTTTATCTGTTCTGTTCGCACCTGCCCCGGTTTTTCTACGACGGACTCCGGGACAACGGGCGGACGTTCGGCCTGGCGCTGCTGGCGCTCGGCCTCCTGGTTTTCATCCGGAACCGGAATTCGCTGGCGTGGCTGACGGTCGCGGTCGGAGGGGCGGTGCTGACGCTGCTGCGGGCGGACGGCTTCCTGTTCGCGGTCGTCGGCTGGCTGGCGCTGTTCGGGTTCGATTTCGCCCGGAACCGCCTGCGCTGCTGGCGGAGCGTCGCTGCCGCCCTGCTGCTCGCCGTGTTGATCTCTCCCCAGATTTACCTGACCTGGCGTTGGACCGGTTATCCGCTGGTTTCTTCCCGGCACGTCAGGCTTCTCGAATCCATCGGCCTGACCCTGGATGGTCCGAGAACGGAGGGGGGCGACCGTGATTGATTTCATTTCAGCGGTGTTCAAGGGGTTCTACCCGTATTTCGCGATTCCGGCCCTGGCAGTCATCTGTTACCGGATTCACCGGAGGCTGTGGACGCGGGGCGAGACGTTTCTGCTGGTGTTCGTTCTGGCGCACGCTCTTCTTCAGATTCTCCAGATCGTGGTCGGCACCCACATCCTTTACATTTCCCGGCGTTATCTGCTCCCCTGCGCTCCGTTTCTCTTCGGCTGGTGCGCCTGGGGGGTCTGGACATTTTCGGTGTGGTTCCGGAACCGCTGCGGCGAACGGGGCCGGGCGGCGCTGATCGCCGTCTGTTCCGTCCTCGCTGTACTGCTGGCGGCGGACAGCCTGGCTCCGACGCTCAAGCGGCACCTGTCCGGTGGAAAAGGCAGGGAACGGGAGATTGTCGAAACCGTCGCGCCGGTCCTGCGCAAAGATTATCGCGGAACGCGGCGTTCCGTTCCGCTTCGGGACCCCGAACGTTACGCCTCCGGATTCCGGCCGGTCGTCGTCAGCGATTACCCGTCGCTGGGATACTGGAGCGGCGGAACTCATGCGGAGAAGGGCAGGCGGCCTTACGATTACTGGCTGGTCGAAGCGGGGGAGCGGCCGCCCGCGAATGGACGGCAGGCCTTTTTATTCGTAATTTCCGGCCGGGAGTATCGGGTTTATGTTCCGGGAGAAAAGAGTAAGAAAGAATTATGAATTCCGCAGTATTTGAGAAAATCGTTTGTGCTCTGCTGCTTCTGCTGACCTTTCCGCTGATGGCGCTGATCTGGATCGTGATTCGCCTGACCTCGTCCGGCCCGGGCCTTTACCGGAGCATCCGTTTGGGAAAGGGGCGCCGTCCGATCCGGATATTGAAGTTCCGGACCATGGACGCCCGGGTGGCGTTGGAGGTCATGACGCAGATTCTCGAGAGCGGCGAGTGGCGTTGGAACCGGAAGCTGAAGCATGACCCGCGGTTGACTTGGGCGGGGAGGATTCTGCGCCGCTTTTCCCTGGACGAACTGCCTCAATTCTGGAACGTTCTGATCGGCGATATGTCGCTTGTCGGTCCGCGCCCCATTACCCGCGAGGAGAATCGCCGTTACGGCAGATACAGCGCGCTGATTCATTCCGTGAAGCCGGGCATCACCGGGCTCTGGCAGGTGTCCGGCCGGAACCTGACCACCTATCACCGGCGGATCGCCATCAACATCTATTACGTGAAGCACCGCTCGTGGAAGCTCGATCTGTGGATTTTGTCCAAAACGTTCCGGGCGGTGATCAGCGGCCGGGGCGCGTTCTGACCCGGCTGTGCGCGGGAATATTCAGGAGCAATTCCGGTCATTGAAATTCCCATGTTTGCGCCATGACGTCGGCGACATTCCGGTGCGTTTGCGGAAGAAGCGGCAGAAGGCGTAGATGGTGTCGTAGCCGCACTGGCCGGCGATTGCGCCGACGGAGTCGCCGGTCTCTTCGAGCAGCCGTTTTGCCGCGGCGATCCGTCGTTCCGCCAGATAGTCGGCCAGCGAAATCCCCAGGTCTTCGCGGAATTTCTTCCGCAGATGTCCGGGGGAGAGCTCCGTCTCTTCCGCCAGCTGCTTGATCGAAAGCGGGCGGTGGAGTTCGGAGTTGATCCGGTTCAGCACCTGCCTGACCGGAGGCGACAGCGGCGCTTCGCTGCGCGGAATCTGGCGGCGCGACAGTTCGCGGAGCAGCAGCACCAGTTCGAACAGTGCGCGGAGCGTGTCGCCTTCGAGATAGGCGGCGGTCAGCCGCTCCGCGGCGGCTTCGGCGCAATCGTTCATCTCCATCAGCGGTTCGTCGGGGAGGTACTCCTGGTCCTCTTCGGCTTCGAAGGAGACGATCAACCGGTCGTAGCGGTCGCGTCCGGCGGGGACGCTGCGCTGAAGGTAGGGATTGACCAGCAGCGCCAGTCCCGGATTCAGCTCGATGCTTCTGCCGTTCAGCCGGTACTCCATCGGCAGCGCCGGGAGGATCAGCATGTAGCGGGTGCTGATGATGGTGCGTTCGTGCGGATAGTCGTGCCAGTAAAGCAGAATGCTCGACGGCAGGCGGAATCCGGCTTCGGGTTCGCGCCCCCGGAAATAACTCTCCGGCTCCGGCAGCCGCCGGGCAAGGTCGATCAGGCTTTGTTTCATGCAATAATCACATTGGTTAAAAAGATGATCGCTCCGGCCATTGCCGTTTTGAGCTTGTTCCGGTATACTATAACCACGGAAACGCCATCCGTCAATCACAGGAAAGGATAAAAAATGGCTGAAATCACGGCGAAACGGGCTCCGGCTTATTTGAAGGATGCTGTCGTCTACCAGATCAATCTGCGCGCGTTCACGCTCGACGGCACACTGAAGGCGGCGGAGCGGCTGCTTCCGCACATCGCTTCGCTCGGGGCGGACATCGTCTACCTCTGCCCGGTGACGCTGGCCGACGACGACCCGCGCCGGGAGTTCTGGAGCGACCGGCAGAAGAAGTCGGAGCTGGAGAATCCGAAAAACATCTACCGGGTCGGCGATTATTACGCCGTCGATCCCGAATACGGCACCGACGACGATCTCAAATCGTTCGTTGCGGAAGCGCACAAACTCGGGCTGCGGGTGATCCTCGATCTGGTCTACTATCACTGCGGTCCGGCGGCGGTGTTCCTCGACGAACATCCCGACTTCGTGGTCCGCGAGGCGGACGGTTCGGTGAAGAACGGGCATTGGCACTTCCCCGAACTCAACTTCGAATCCCCGGCGTTGCGGGAGTACCTGTGGGAAAACATGGAATACTTCGTCCGCGACTTCGATGTGGACGGCTACCGCTGCGACGTCGCCGGGGCGGTTCCGCTCGATTTCTGGGAGGAGGGGCGCCGCCGGATCGATGCGCTCAAGCCGGATTTGATCATGCTCTCCGAAACCTTCTCCGCCGAGACGCCGGAACAGCGGGCCGCGTTTGAAATGAGCTACGGCGGTACGCTCGGCACCCTGTGCGGCGTTCTCGCCGGAACTCAGGATTCGGCGGCGGTCCGGCGCGATTGGGAGGAGAAATCGGCGCAATCGGTTCCCGGTTCCCGTTTCCTGCGCGGCTTCGACAACCACGATATCGCCAACGACCAGTACGAAAAACGGCTGGAGACGTTTGTTCCGGCGGAGAAGATCGAGGCGGCGTTCGCGCTCTCCTTCGCGCTAGACGGCGTACCGTTTCTCTACAACGGGCAGGAGATCGCCGATTCGCGGCGGCACAGCATTTTCGGCAACCGTTTCTTCGGGAAGAACCTGGTGGTGGACTGGGCGAACGCCGTCACTCCCGCCGGGGAGCGCCGCGTGGCGTTCCTGAAAAAGCTGATCGAGTTCCGGCGTGCCCATCCCGCGCTGACCGAAGGGAAGACCGTCTGGATCGACAACGACGCGCCGGATCAACTGCTCACCTTCCGGCGCGAGTCGGAAGGCGAAACGCTCTTCGTCGCGGTCAATCTCGGCGACTCGGAACTGCGAATTCCGGGAGAAACCGGAACGGTCCTCCTGGCCGGCGGAAAGGCCGGGCTGAACGGCCGCGGCGAAGCGGTTCTGCCGCCCTTCGGATTTCTGATCCGGGAGGCTTGAATTAATCGGTCCGCGGCGTATATTGAGTCTCATCATGGACGCGCTTCAGAAACTCATACACCTTGCGGACGACTCCCGTTACGACCTCGCCTGCGCCTGCTCCACCAGCGACAAGGAGCGGCGTCGGCGCGGGCTCGACGGGAGCTGGCTTTACCCGGTCCCGCTCGCGGCGGGCGGTTACGGAATCATGATGAAGACGCTGATTTCGAATGCGTGTTCGAGCGACTGCCGTTACTGCCCGCTGCGCCACGACGGCAACGCCGAGCGCTGCACGCTGCTGCCGGACGAGGTGGCGAAGCTGTTCATGGACCATCTCCGCCGCCGCTGGCTGCTCGGCATCTTCCTCTCCTCCGGCATCCTCGGGAATCCCGACCGCACCATGGAGCGTTTGATCGCCGCCGCCGAGATTCTGCGTTACAAATACCGTTACCGCGGCTACATCCATCTCAAGATCATTCCGGGCGCCTCCGAGGCGGCGATCACCCGGGCGCTGCAACTCGCCTCGGCGGTTTCGCTCAACATCGAGACGCCGGGAGAGCGCTACTTCCGCCAGCTTTCGCAGTATAAGAATTTCGAGAACGACATCGTGAAACCGCTGCGTTTCATCTCCGAGCAGACGCAGAAGGGCAGCCCCTATGCGCGGATCAAATGCACCACGCAGTTCATCGTCGGGGCGGCCGACGAGAGCGACCGCGAAATCGTCCGCTACACCGACGCGGTCTACCGGCGGCTCCGCTTCGAGCGGGTCTACTTCTCCGCCTTTCAGCCCGGGACCGGGATTCCGCTTGCGCCGCGCCCGGAGACGCTCAAACTGGTGCTCTCCAACCACGAGCGGCTGACCCGCGAACACCGGCTCTACCAGGCCGACTTCCTGCTGCGGCGCTACCACTTCGACGCCGAGGAAATGGAGTTCGGCGCGGACGGCAACCTCGACCTCGATCTCGACCCGAAACGGCGCTGGGCGGAACGCCACCCGGAGTTCTTCCCGGTCAAAGTCAACCTGGCGGACCGTGAAGCGCTGCTGCGGATTCCCTGCATCGGTCCGACCTACGCCGACCGCATCATCGAGGAGCGGCGCAAGGCGAAGCTCTCGAATCTCGTGCGCATCGGGCTTTCCGGCAAGAACGCCCGGACCGCGCTGGAATACATCGACTTCTGCTGAAGGGGAGTACCGGTGACCGCAGGCCGTTTTTGTCGCGGTTCAACCTGTTTTCTCCCCCGGAACCGGTTTGATTTGAGCAATATTATGCGGGAATCCGTACATCTTGACTTGAAATTGAATCGGGGTGAGTGTATTAGTTAAGCAGCGTCAACGCAACAGGCGCCGGATTTTCGCAAAGATATCAGGACCCGTTGGGAATGCGATAGAGGACTTCCTGAAACAATAAGGAGAAAAAAAGACAATGAAGAACAGCAGAATGATGGCCCTTCTGGTCGCCGGCGGCATCGCCTGCGTCAGCTTCGCGGCAACGGCTGCGGATGAAACCGTGAAACCCGCCGCCCCCGCGGCTCCGGCCGTTCCCGCGGCTCCGGCCGCTCCGGCCGCTCCCGCCGCCGAAGTCGCCAAGCCGGTGGACATTTTTGCGGGAGTTCCCGCCGTGGTCGCCGAAGTCAACGGCGAAAAGGTCACCAAGGATATGATCGTTGCCGAAATCATGAAGGCCTTCCCGGGCGGCAAGATTCCGGAAGGGGTCACCGCCGAGGAATTCTCTGCGGCGCTTCCGGGCATCGTCAAGCAGATCGTCATCCAGAAGATTTTCGACACCGAGCTCGCCAAGGCCGGGATTAAACCGTCCGAAGAGATGGCGAAGAAGAAATTCGCCGAAGAGTTCAAGAATATGGACAAGCAGATGCTGGACATGATCACCCAGCAGCTCCAGATGCAGAACAAGACCCTCGACCAGTATCTGGGTGAGATGGCGAAGAATCCGGCCATCCAGAAGCAGGTCGCCGGTCAGCAGTATCTGGAAGAGAAGGTTCTCAAGGAACTCAAGTTCGACAAGACCATCGCCCCCGATGCGGCGAAGAAATTCTATGACGAAAACTCCAAGGAGTTCCAGGAAGAGGCGGACAAGCCGGACCAGATCCGCGCCTCGCATATCCTGATCGCTCCCGAAGACAAGACTCCGGAAGCCGATGCCAAGGCCAAGGCGAAAGCCGAAGCGCTCCTGAAGCAGGTCAAGGAAAAGCCGGAACTCTTCGAAGAACTCGCCAAGGATAACAGCACCTGCCCGAGCAGCGCTCGCGGCGGTTCGCTCGGCGCCTTCGCCAAGGGACAGATGGTTCCGGAATTCGAGAAGGCGACGCTCGCCCTCAAGCCGGGTGAAGTTTCGGCCGAGGTCGTCAAGACCCAGTTCGGCTATCACATCATCCGTCGCGACGCGCTCCAGGTCGAGCCGAAGACCGTTCCGTTCGAGAAGGTCAAGGGCGAGATCGAGACCTATCTCAAGTCCCGCAAGGATTCGGAAGAGAAGCAGGCCCAGCAGAAGGCGGTCATGGACTTCTTCAACAAGCTGGAAAAAGAGTACAACGTCAAGTATCTCATCCCGATGGAACCCGAAACCGCCAAATAAATTCGGCAGGTTTACTCTCCGGCGCGCCGCTTCGAAACGGCGCGCCGTTTTCTTTGGCGGCGATTTTGATTTTTCCCCGCCGGAGTTTTATATTAATACGGACATACATCAAAACCGGGGAATCCTTGAATCATGTTTGAAATCGAAATCGATCGTACTTTCTCTGCGGCGCATCAGCTTCGCGGCTATGACGGCGACTGCTGCCGCCTCCACGGGCACAACTACAAAGTCACCGTCGTCGTTCGCTCCAATGAATTGGACAAAGTCGGCATCGCGCTCGACTTCAAGAAACTCAAGCGCGAACTCGACCTCCTGTTGGCCCAGTACGACCACACCAACCTCTCCGAGTTGTCGGAATTCAGCCAGATCAACCCGACCAGCGAGGTGCTCGCCCGCACCATCTATCGCAAGATGGGTGAGCGAATGAACGGCGGCGCGATCCGGGTGCACCGGGTCCGCATCGGGGAATCCGATCACTCCGCAGTCACTTATTTCGAAGAATAAAGGAGGTTCCGGTGCGTCTCGTCGAATCCTTCACCAGCCTTCAGGGAGAATCCACCCACGCCGGGCGGATCTGTTTCTTCCTCCGTCTGGCGGGCTGCAATCTCGATTGCAATTACTGCGATACGCGCTACGCCCGCGAACCGGAAGCCGGAAAGCCGGCGACGGAGGAGGAACTCGTCAGCCTTGCCGAAGAATCCGGTGCCGGACTGGTCGAGATCACCGGCGGCGAACCGCTTTCCGACCCGGAAACCCCGGAGCTTTGCCGCCGACTCCTCGATGCCGGGTTCGAAGTCCTGCTCGAAACCAACGGCTCGCTTTCCATCGCCAAAATTCCCTATGAGGTTCGCAAGATCCTCGACTGCAAACTGCCCGGGTCCGGTATGGCCGAACACAACGATTTCAGCAACTACCAGCTCCTCGCCCCCCACGACGAGGTGAAGTTCGTGATCTCCAGCCGCGCCGACTTCGATTACGCCCTCGACGTGATTCGCCGCTACGACCTCTCCGCCCGCACCCAGAATCTGCTGGCAAGCCCGGTCTGGGGCCGCGTTTCCTTCGAAGAACTGGCGCAATGGGTGGTCGACTCCCGCGCCCCGATCCGAATGCAGCTCCAAATGCACAAACTGATCTGGGGCGACCGTTCCGGCGTTTAAACCATCCGCGTCGTGGGAATCAGAGGGGGCACTTCGTCCCCCTCCGAACCTCCCCCCGACCGGCAGGGTGCCGGTGCCGGGTACTTAGATTCGCATCGAACGCTGCGCGTTCAATGCTCCGATTAAGAAATTCGGGAGGTAGTGCCGGGTTCCGGAGGGCGCAAAATACCGCTCCCTCCGGCGCGTCTTGCCCTTTTTTTAGGGCAAGACGACCTCCTTCCGCCTGTTTTTGCAGGAGGTTGGTTGGCACGGTGCAAGACCGTTGCGGAACGGTGCCGTTATTCTGCTCATGTGGAGATCTTTGCTGGGGCTTGGCAGGCCATTTAGGATAACCGATAGGCCCTCGCTGAAGATTCCCGGCGGTCTGGCGCGAGTTCTCTTGTGTGGGTCATTCCCGGCGTGCGGCTTTGCGGCCAGGCCCCTGACCATGCACAACCCACGAAAATGAACCCGCCGCAACCGGCCATGAACGTTCCGAAAGCCTGCCAAGCCCGGTTAAAGATCTCCACACTAGCGTAATCACCAATCACCCCGGCAACGGTCTTGCGGTCAGCTCTCAATCCTCCTGCAAAAACAGGCGGAGGAGTGCCGTCTTGCCCTAAAAAAAGGGGAAGACGTGCCGGAAGGAGCGGTATTTTGCGCCCTCCGGAACCCGGCACTACCTCCCGAATTTCTTAATCGGAGCGTCAAATGCGCAGCATTTGATGCGGATCTGGTCGCGGCACCGGCACCCTGCCGGTCGGGAGGAGGTTCGGAGGGGTGAAGCGCCCCCTCTGATTCCCACGACGTTAAAAGTTGAGAGGAAGGATTTGTTTGCGGGCGAAGATCAGGATGCCGTTGGGATAGTGAAACATGCGGTATTCCGGATCTCGTGCCAAGTCGATCAGGAGAGGCTGGATTCCGGAGTAGTCGCAGCTGCCGGTGTAGTTGACGCGATCGAAGAAAAAGTAGTCAGCCCGGTCGGGGCGGCTGCGGCCGAGACCGAGTTCGGGGAGATCGAACACGGTTGCGCGGCGGAAGAATTGGCCGGCCAGCTCGCTTTGACATACCATGGTGGTTTCCGGATTGATCGGGAAACGCCCGGCGATGCGGCGGAACTCTTCGGCGTGTTCCTGGCGTCGGGACATTTCCCGCCAGTATTCCGGACACAGCGGGAAGGAAAGGAAGCCGCCGGCGTGGCGGAATTCCACGACTCCGGTGTAGTTGCCGAAGCGGGCCAGCGGCAGGTCGCAGAGGAGCATGTGGTTGGCCAGCATGAGGATGACGGCGAAGGCGAAGACGGTTCGTTTCGCCGCCGCCGTGACTTCCGGCCGCTTGCGTGCCAGGACGCGCAGCGTGCGTGCTCCGCGCAGGGCGGCGAGCGGCGTCACCGCCAGCACCGCCGAGCCGTAATGGTTGATCAGCAGCTGTTGATCGTTGTTGGCGGACACCAGCTGGATTCCCAGCGTGGGCAGCCAGAAGAGGAGTGCCGTCTTCCAGTTGAACAGCGGCAGGAACGCGAAAGGGACCAGGAGACTGAGTGCGACGCCGAGCGAATTGCGGCTCAGCACCTGACCGATCATCCGGGTGATATTCGTCCAGGTTTCCGCCACGGTCGGGGCGAGGATTTCATACCTGCCGTAGTGCCAGTACTCCATTCGCAGGAGGCAGGGGTAATAGAGTTTGAGGACGAAGAGCGTCCAGAGTCCGGCGGCGACGATCGCGGCGATTCCCCAGCGGCGCTTGCTTTTCTGGGTGACCATCCAGAGCCCCGCCGCGCCGAGCGGAATGACGAAATCCTCCTTGATGAGCGGGGTCAGCGCGAGGAGCAGGAAAAAGAGCTTCATCCGCCGCAACCGGTAACAGTAGAACGCCGCGAAGAGGAACAGCGGGAACAGGCATTCCGCGTGAAAATCGTAGAGTGCCAGCCGCGAATAGTAGGGGTCGAAGAGATACATCGCCGTCAGCAGCAACGGGAACGCTCCGTTCGGGAAGGAACGCTTTGCCGCAAGATAGAGGAACGGAGCGGCGGCGGCCATCGCGGCCGACTGGATCAGCACCAGCCATACCGGGGTGTCCCAAATCCAATAGAGCGGGGCGAACAGCAGCATGATCGGTGAAAAGTGGTCGAATTTCCCCCGGTAATCGACCATCAGCCCCTGTCCGTGGGCGGCGTTGCGAACCAGCGTGTCGTAGATTCCGAAGTCCCACGCGCCCATCTGCATGGCGTCGAGTTTGTAGAGTCCGAGCCCGCAGTAAGCGAGAAAAAAGAGCCCTGTCAGCAGAAAGACGGAGCGTTCTCCGCGGGGGATGGACAAGGCGAGACCGGAGCGGGCGAGCCCCCAGCCCGCCAGCAGCGAAGCTCCGGTTAACAGCGAAACGACTGCAAGGTAATTCATGATCGGATAATTTAGCTCCGGATTTCGTGTTTTTCCAGTTGTAAACCATGCTGTGCGCCATTATTTTAGACGGGTATGAAACTGAATTGGAAAAAAATCGACTGGCTGCTGCTTCCCGCGCTGGCGGCGACGGTTCTGGCGATGCTTTATCCCGGCGACATTCCCTGGCTCGGGGACGAGGGCGCGTTGATGGCGTTGGCGATCAATGCGAACGATGCCGGAGTTCCGGCGTCCCACGGATTGATCGGGTCGGTGGGAATCGCCTACGGGGCACTGGCCGTCTGGATGCACCAGATTCTGCTCCTCTTCACCGCCGATCCGGTGGTGATCGCGGCGATCAAAACCGGTGTGTGTTTGCTGGTTTCCTGGGCCGCGCTCTGGCGAATCTCCCGGATTCTGCACGTGCCCCTCGGGCCGGGAGCGTCGTTCTTCTTCTGTTCTCCGTTTGTCTGGCTTTACTCGCGCATGTTGTGGGACAATGTCCTCTTGCTGCCGCTTTCGCTCTGGTACGCGGCTTTTCTGGCGGATTATCTGCGGGAAGGCAGATTCCGCGCCGCCGCGGGTGCGATCGTTCTTCTGGCGCTCATGTTTTATCTGCATCCGCTCTCCGGCGTGATTGCGCTCGGGTTCGCGGTCGGTGTGCTGTGCTTCCGCCGCGTCGAACTGCGGCGCGACTGGAAGAGATATGCATTGACCGGAACGTGCCTCCTGCTGGCGCTTTCTCCGTGGCTGGCATCTTTTTTCCGGGATTACAATCCGGACATGTACGCCCGGCCCCAGGGCGTTGTCGAGCCGCTCCTGGGGACGCTGCCCTCGTTTCAGAACCTGACCGGGTGGGGATTCTCCGACCGTTTCGCTCCGGAGGCCGGACTTTCCATTCCCGGCACGCTGCTGCTCTTTTCCGTGCCGGTGATTCTGTTCTTCGTCCTGCTGGGGGGAGTTGTCGTCGTGCGGCGTTTCCGGAACCGGGAGACGAATACCTTCGACCGGCTGGCGTGCTGCTCCGCCGCGACCATCTGTTTTTATTCACTGCTGTTTCCGCTGTTTCGCCTGAATCCGCAGCCGCACTACAATTCGATTGTGCTGTTCGCCTGGCTGCTGCTCGCCTGGCGCGGATTTACCGTGCTGCGCGGCGATTACCGGACGTTGGCGACGGTGCTGCTCGGATTGGCGTGTATGGTCGAGGTCGTTTTTCTCGCCGATTTTTCGGCAGGGGTTCACCGTTCCGCCGGTGCGAATTCCCCGTATTTCGGGACGACGCTCGCGCAGCAGTGGGTGGTGGCGCGCAATCTGGTTGCCGCCAAACGGGCGAATCCGGATTTCCAGGTGCAGGTGCAGGTGGATTCTCTGAACCGGCATCCGCTGCCGTTCCGGGTTCTGACCGCGCTGGCGGAACGGACGAAACTGCCCGAGTTCTATTTCTTTTCCCGGGCCGTGCTGCTGCCGTCACGCACCGGTTGCGGAATCGACCAGATCTTCCTGAAGTAGCCGGTGGAGCAGGAGCAGCGCGCTCCCGGCGGCGCGTTCCCGGACCGTGTCGCGGTTGCCGCGGAAGAGGAATTTTTCGACGATCCGGCGCTCTCCGGCGCGGACTCCGATATAGACCAGCCCCACCGGTTTTTCGGCGCTGCCGCCGTCGGGACCGGCGATTCCGGTGACGGCGATTGCGCAGTCTCCGCCGAGGCGGCTTGCCGCTCCATCCACCATCGCTCCGGCGCACTCGGCGCTGACCGCGCCGTGCGTATCGATGAGCTCGCGCGGCACTCCGAGCAGCAGTTGCTTGAGTTCGTTGCTGTAGACCACCGCGCCGCCGCGATAGACGCTCGACGATCCCGGCACGGCGGTGAGCGCCGCCGAGATCATGCCGCCGGTGCAGGATTCGGCGGTCACCAGTTTTTGCTCGCGTTTCCGCAGTTCGGCGAGGAGGGCGGCGGGGAGTTCGAGTTCGCCGAATGCGAGCGCCAGCGGCCCGGCTTCTTCGTGCGCCAGCTCCGCCGCGTTGCGGACTTCTTCGGGGTCGGACCCCGAAACGAACACCCGTGTTCCGGACGGCGTCGCGCAATAGGCGAGTTCGACCGGATGGCCTTCCAGCTTCTTCTCCAGCCTGACTTGAAGCTGGAATTCCGGCTCCCCGGCGGCGAGAAAGCCGATGGTGTGTTCGCGCGCGGCGGCGTCGGCGATGCCGTCGAGATCGGGCAGCAGCGATTCGCAGACCATCGGCTCGAATTCGCGCGGCGGGCCGGGCAGCAGGTAGATTCGGCGGGCGCGTCCGGCATAGACGGCGTCGATGCGGAACCCCGGCGCGGAGCCGTTCGGGTTGGGCAGGATTTTCGCGCCCAGCGGCGCGCGCGCCTGGCGCAGCATCGGTTTGGGCACCCGTCCGGTGTGGCGGAGCTGCCAGAAGGCGGAGATCTTGTCGACCAGTTCCCGGACCGGTTCCAGCTCGAGCCCGAAGAAGCGGGCGGCGGCGTCGAGGGTGATGTCGTCGCGGGTGGGACCGAGCCCGCCGGAGACGATCACCGTGTCAGCCTCGGCCAATGCTTCGGCGAAAGCGGTGTGAATCTCCGGCGCGCGGTCGCCCGCGGTGAGTCCGAGGCGGATGGCAAGCCCCCGCCGGGCAAGTTCCCGACCGAGAAAAGCGAAATTGGTATTGAGAACCGTCCCCCTGAGGAGTTCGGTTCCGGTCGAAATCACTGCAATGTTCATCTGTCTTCTCTGTCGGGATGGCGAACCGCCGCCGTTTCTCTTACGAAATACGGGCTCAGTTTTCCATGTTTTCCTGGGTTTTGTTTTCGCTCTCGTCGGCGGGTTCGGTTTTCTTCGCGGCGTCTCTCGCCTTCTTCTCCAGTTCCATGGTCAGCGCCTGGATTTTGGGCATGATGCGCATCATCATCTGCTGTACCATCATCATGGTCTTCCGCTGCATTTCGGGCTGCTTTTCGATGAATTTCTTCCCGAGCGGGCTCTGGTAAAACTTGAGCAGGCCGTCCAGCTCTTCGGCGGAATAGGTTTCGGCATAAAGCCTTTCAAATTCCGGCTTCAGGATTTCCCAGGACATTTCCTTCTTCATGAGATCGATGACTTTTTCCTGGATTTCGACGGCAATAGCCTGGCTTTCCGGATCTTTGGCCATCTTCATGATCGTCTGCTTCTGCATCTCTTTCATGGAATCGAACGTCTGGGTCAGTATCTTGTCGACCTGGATGGTTTGAAGGAGTTCCGACGCCAGTTTGATACGGACTTCCATATCGCCGTCCTTTTCCGGTTCGGCGGCCTGGATGCTGAAGATTCCTGACATCATGACTGCGACGGCGAAGACAATCAGCTTTTTCATTACTTCCTCCTGTAGACTTGGGAACATCTTTGGATTCTTCTCTTCGAAATCCGGATGCGGAACTAATATAACCCGTGGCGGAAAAAAAACAACCCTCAATTTTCGTCAGCGCCGCTTCCGGCGGGCATGTATACCTGGTTGGCCGGGCTCTCGGCGAGTTGACTGTCGCTGATTTTGACGCCGAACCACTGATGGAATGTGTTCCGGAGCGCGGTGCGCGTGCGGTTGCGGGTGGTGTTGGTATCCACATAAGTTCCGCCGCTCCAGAGGCCGCTTTCGTCGAAGCCGAAGACCGGGCCGAGGGAGTTGTCGGAGCCGTGGTAGAGCTGCGCCGCGTTGTAGCCGTTGGAGAGCGTCGGGCTGAAGTCCGATTGATAATTGGAGTCGAACACCGACGGGCTCATCCAGTTGTACTGGTAGATCCCGTTGTCCTGGCCGGCGGAGTATCCGCTGCCCGCCAGCCCGGTCGCGGTGCTGTCGAGCAAACTGGTGTAGGAGCGCCACGACGGGGTGTCGAGCGACGAAAACGGCACGGTGACGGTGTCGCTTCCTACGGTGGTTTCGCCGTAGCTCCACCCGGCCATCTCCTGGTCGGAGGTGTCGGTGACGCCGTCGTTCCTGGCTCCCCATTCCGAATTCGCCTTGGCGCGCAGCAGCGTCCGGTTGTCGGAGAGCGACATCCCGGCGACGAAGAGAAATCCGACCGCCATGGCGATGAGGCCGGTGAGGATGGCGGCCAGTTCCAGTGTCGCCTGCCCGGATTGTGATGAGGTCTCTTTCATGGTCAGATCCTCGGCGGTCCCGGTTGCGTATCCGGTTTATCCTGCGTGCCGTTGAAGCCGGGGCCGTTGCCGCCGCTGCCGCCGCCGGTCGAGTAAAGCACGGTCGGATCTAATTCGTCGTTGGTGATGATATGGCTTTTGGAATCGACGACGATGTATGCGCGGCTGCCGCCGCCTTTGAAGAAACGCTGCGCGGTTCCGCCGTTGATGTAGTCGGTCACATCCTTGACGTCGATCTCGTCGGTGTCGGTGACGGTGAATTCCTGCGCCTCCTGGAGCCAGCCCGCGCCGTTGGAGTTGGATTGCGTATAGACATAGTCGCGATCGGTGAACAGCAGCGAGGCGTTGGAGGCGTATTTGGAGTCGAACGCATCGGCGTTCCATACCGGGTTCCAGCCGTAGTTGCGGAAATTCTTGCCGTCGGTCAGCAGCTGAAGGGCCTCCAGGTACCATTCCGTTCCGGTCGGCGGGGAGGGCGAGTAGTCGAACAGCGAATCCTGATACGACAGCCAGCTCAGGAACCGTTCCAGCTGCGAATTGCCCAGCCGGAGCACCCCGAATCCATAGGGAATCGGCATATAGGTCGGCATCAGCGAGGTGTTGTCGAATACCGGCAGGATGATCGGCAGCGCGATCGGCGGCGAATTGTCCTCGAGTTCGCCGAGCACCTTGGCGATCGCTCCGGGCCGGTAATCGGTCTCCAGTGCGTTGGAGCTGGTGGCGGCGACCCGGCGGCTGCCGACCCGGCGGCTGTAGTTGTTGCTCTCCGGATCGCTGCGGCGGATGAACCGCCTGTTGAGGGCCGCGCTCCTGCCGCCCTTCATCGCGTATCTGCCCACCAGGTTGATGTCGGCGGCGGTTTCGGCGTAGGCGGCCGGGCCTTCGTAGCAATACTGCGTCTTGACCGGTTTGCGCAGAACTCCCGCTTCGAACCACCAGCTGTAATGGTTGTCGTCATAGCCCGAATAGTTGTCGCGGTAGTAGTCGGGGTACCAGAAGTTGTCATACTGGCAGAACTGCACCGCCGGCAGCTCGGAAACCTGATAGGCGCTCTTGTCGGCGAGCAGGCTCTGGATGATCGTGCGTGCGTTTTCATCGTAGCCCGAGCTGCTGTATTCGACGCCGAGGGTGAAAATTTCGCTTTCGGCGGGGAAATTCGACATGCTGTAGTCGATGTTCCACCATTTTCCGGCATAATCCGCATCGGTCTTGTCTTTGACGAAGGAATAGATGACCCCGAGCCAGGAACTCTGGTCCGGCGGGTCGCCCGCCGCGATTTCGGCACGGTGGGTCATGATCTCGGTGTAGAGGGCGCTCTTCGCCAGTCCGGAAGGGTCGACGATCGGGTTGCCCGCGATGCGCGCGTTGGGGTAGGCGACCACCCCCTGCGAAACAATGTCCGACACCATCCGCGTATAAGGTTCCCTCCACTTGAAGTTGCGGATCGTCGGAACCCGGGTGTAGCGCTCGTCGGTGTTGAGCAAATCCACATAGCTTTGCAGCGGGTAGGTGCCGTCCGAGCCGCGCACCGGGGTCATGCCGTTGCGTTTTGCCGCCTGCTGCGCGGCCGCGAAGCCGATCAGCGGCCCGAGGAACGCCACGCGCGACTGCATTTCAGTGAGGAGCCCGATCCGCTCGGTCAGTTTCTGCAGCCGGATTTGAGCGGCGGTCTGGCCGGAAGCGGTCTGCGTCGCCGGCCAGTGGTCGTCCGATTCGAGCATGGTTTCGCTGGCTTTGATCAGGTTGATTTCGCCGATCAAATTGAGCGACTCCTTCTGCCAGTCGGCGGCGGCGAGGGCGGCGGACTGGTTGGCGGTCTCGGTCTTGTATTTGGCGCGGACCACGCTGTGGATGTCGAACATCAGCAGGATCGCCAGCAGGAGGATCAGCATCATGATGATGCCGGTCAGCAGCACCTGGCCCGATTCCCGGCGTCCGCCGGGGAGTGTCCCTGACTTGCGCATCTCCTACTCCTCCATGAACAGTTTCGAGTAGTTGTAAGTGGAAATACTGGCCTTGGGTTCCGGCGCTTTGCCGATCAGGAAGAATCCGGCGAAGTTCGCGAAAATCGAGTCGAGCAGCGGCGCGTTTTTCAACTGGATGGTGGAGGAAGCCATGTCGCCGTCATTCCAGGAAAGCGTCAGCTCCGGGTCGTCGGCCCTCTGCGGATACCAGTAGTCGTAGTAGACTCCGCTGGCGTCGCCGTCGGTCATGTAGAGTTCGGCGCCCGCGGTTTCGGAGAGGTTGGTCCGTCCGCGCCGCGGCCCCGAGGCGCCGATGGCGGCGACCCGCGCCGCGCGCAGAGAGAAGTTCGGACGGTAGCCGAGCGCGACCGACTTCGACCCGTAGAAAGCCGAATATTCGCAGAACTGGGCCTGAAGGCACCAGTAGAAGATCTGGAGCAGCGCGAAAAACAGCAGGCAGAGCACGAGAAGCGCCGCCATCGATTCGAAAATCGCGGCGCCGCGCTCGCGGGAACGGCTGCATGGTTTTCCGGCTCTTTTCACTTCCGAATTACTCCTCCCACCCTTCGCCGGTGCTGGCGTGACGGCGGAGCGTGTCGTGCTTGGTTTTGCCCGAGAAGGTCTTGGGCAGGTGTTTGACGAATTCGATTTCGCGCGGATATTTGTAAGGCGCGGTTTCGCTCTTGACGAACTGCTGGAGTTCGCGGACCAGGCTCTCGGTCTCCTCGAATCCGGGGCGCGGCACGATGTACGCCTTGACCCGGGCGCCGCGCAGCGGGTCGGGCGCGCCGATCACCGCCGCCTCCTGCACCGCGGGGTGCTTGGCCAGCACGTCCTCCACTTCGGAGGGGCTGATGCGGTATCCGGAACTCTTGATGATGTCGTCGCTGCGGCCGATGAACCAGAAGTAGCCGTCCTCGTCGCAGTGGGCGCGGTCGCCGGTATAATAGTAGTCGCTCTCGAAACAGGCGGCGTTCTCCTCGGGGTTGTCGAGGTATTGGTCGAAGAGGCCGACCGGCCGGTTGGGCTTTAGGCACAATGCGATGCGCCCGTCGGCGCCTTTTTTGACCGGGTTGCCGTCGTCGTCGTGCAGCTCGATATCCCAGCCGGGGGCGGGGATGCCCATCGAGCCCGGCTTCGGCGTCATTCCGCGGAAGGTGCCGATCATGCAGACCGTCTCGGTCTGTCCGTAGGCTTCGCGGATGGCGAGCCCGGTGCTCTCCTTCCAGAGCCGGATGGTTTCGGTCTGCATCGGTTCGCCCGCGGTCATGCAGTTGCGGAGTCCCGAAAAGTCGAAACGCGACAGGTCCGACAGCGTCAGCATCCGGTAGACGGTGGGCGGCGCGCAGAAACTGGTGATTTCGTAGGATTCGAGCAGCGGCAGCAGTTCGTCGGCGTGGAATTTGCCGCGGATGTCGTAAATGAACAGGCAGCAGCCGACGATCCACTGCCCGAAGTAGTTGCCCCAGTAATTTTTCGCCCACCCGGTGTCGGAGATGGTCATATGCAGGTCGTTGGGGGTGAGCCCGTGCCAGAGTTCGGCGGTGATGCGGTGGCCGAGCGGATAGCCGTAGTTGTGCTGCACCATCTTCGGGTACTTGCTGGTGCCGCTGGTGAAGACCAGGATCATCGGCATGTCGGAGCGGGTGCGGACGCGGACCGGACTCTTGACATCCCGCAGCGAAAGCGTCGCGTTGGGTCCGGAGATTTCGGCCCGGTAGCTGATCCAGTTCGGCCGGTCGCCGTCCACCAGGAGCCGCGAGGCGAGCGTCGGGCAGTCGTCGTAGATCTCGTCGAACTTGTAGGCGTTTTCGGCGTCGGTGACGATCATCTTGAATTTGCCGAACTTGACCCGGAACGCGAGGTCGTGCGGGGTCAGCAGCGTGGGCGAGGGGCACTGCACCGCGCCGAGTTTGATCAATGCGAGGGAAAAGAACCACCACTCCGGCAGCCGCGGCAGCATCAGCATCACGCGGTCGCCCTTGGAGATGCCGTGCTTGATGAGCAGATTGGCCGCCTGGTTCGAGAGCCGCGAAAGGTCGTGGAAGGTGAAACGCTTCTCCTCGCCGTGCTGGTTGCGCCAGATCATGGCCAGTTTGTTGCGGTCTTTTTCCGCCCAGCGGTCGATCACGTCGTAACCGAAATTGAAGTATTCCGGCGCTTCGACCGGGAACGTTTCCGGAAAGGGCGGGATCTCGAAGGATTTCCCTGTCATCTTGTTCTTCTTCCTCAATATGATAACTGAAACTCTGTTGCGCGGATCGGCTCCGCTCTGCCGTAAAACGATTCTATGCAAATACTATACACTGAAGGCGCAAAAAGACAACTGAAACCGCTTTTTCGCTCCTGTTTTTCCGGAAAAATATGACGTTTTCCCGATCATGCCTGGTGTGGACTGCCGGTAACAAATTTGTTATCTTTTGCAATTCCGATTGCAAAACAATGAAACGTGGGCTATGGTAGTACAATTTTGCAATCCGGCATGTCCGGAGAAACCAATAAGGAGTCCACCTTTATGCAGAAGATTCGTATCATGATCGTCGGTTACGGCAACGTCGGACGGGGGGTCCGGCTGTCGCTGGAACGGAATCCCGACCTGGAGTTCGCCGGTGTCGTCAGCCGGTCTCCGGAGCGGGTGAAACGGGAGTTGCCGGGAGTTCCGGTGTTCGCTGCCGCGGATGTCGCGGGCTGGAAGCAGGCGCTCCGCCCGGACGTCGCCATTCTCTGCGGCGGGTCGAAGAATGACCTGCCGGAGCAGGGGCCGGAATTCGCCCGGCAGGTGAATACGGTAGACAGCTTCGACAACCACAGCCGGATTCCGGAATACTTCGCGTCGATCGACGCGGCGGCGAAGGCGGCGGGCCATGTTTCGGTCATCTCGACCGGCTGGGACCCCGGCATCTTTTCGCTGGAACGGGTGCTCGGCAACGCCTTCATTCCCGGCGCGCGGGCCTACGGCTTTTACGGACTGGGCGAAAAGGGGGGGCTGAGCATGGGCCACTCCGACGCGCTGCGGACGATTCCGGGGGTGCTTGACGCGCGTCAGTACACCCATGCGATTCCCGAGGCGATCGAACAGGTGCGGCGCGGCGGGAATCCCGATTTCAAGCCGGGCGACATGCACACCCGCGAATGCTTCGTGGTGGCCGAAGAGGGGGCCGACCGCGAGGCGATCCGCAAGGCGGTTCTCGAGATGCCGGGCTACTTCGCGCCTTACAGGACCACGGTGAACTTCGTGAGCCGGGAGGAGCTGGCCGATGCTTACCGGGGATTCCCGCACGACGGACTGGCGATCGCCGCCGGGGAGACCGGCGACGGCAACGCCGCCCGGGTGGAATACCGTTGCGTCTGGGGGAGCAACCCCGAGGCGACCGCGAACGTGCTTGTGGCCCACGCCCGCGCCGCAGCGCGGCTGGTAAAGGAGAAACGTTCCGGGGCGTTCACCATCCTCGACATTCCGCCGGCCTACTTCACGGCCCTGAGCCGCGAAGAGCTGCTGAAGCACTGGATGTAAGAGGAAAATCCCCGATTTTTGATCCGGCATACTGGAAAATGCCGGATTTCGTGCTATTTTAATCAAGTCTACGGTTCCGAATCCGGGTGAAACCCGATCATCTGAATCCTGGAAAACGGAACCGGGAGACGAAGCAGGGCGGCGAAGAGAGAAGAATGTGCGAAGTTTTTCCATCCGGCGCCGCAATGTACAAAAGCGTTCAAGCAAACAACATGGACGAAACGCAGTTATGAAAACTTATCTGGCAAAGACCGGCGAAATCGAACGGGGATACATTCTGTTCGACGCGTCGGAGGCTCCGGTCGGCCGTCTCGCCGTCCGCATCGCGAATGCGCTGCGCGGCAAGGACAAGCCGACGTATACCCCTCACATCGATACGGGTGCGTTTGTGATCGTGATCAACGCTGAGAAGTCGGTTTTCACCGGCCGCAAAAGCGAAGAGAAGGTTTACGTGGACTACTCCGGTTATCGCAGCGGTTACAAGGAACGCACCGCGAAGGAACTTCGCGAGCGCAATCCCGAACGCTTCATCAAAGACGCGGTCTGGGGAATGATGCCGCACGGTCGTCTGGGGCGCGCCCAGTTCAGCAAGCTCAAGGTCTACGTCGGTGCGGATCATCCGCACGCCGCGCAGCAGCCGAAAAAAATCACCGTGAAGTAATGGAGCAGCGCAATGGCTATCAAGAGTGAAGAAATTCTGGCTACCGGCCGTCGCAAATGCGCGGTGGCTCGTGTCCGGCTCCAGCCCGGCACCGGTAAGATCGAAGTCAACGGCAAGGCGCTCGAAGAGTATTTTCCGAGCGAGGCGCTCTGCGGCTATATTCATCAGGTCCTCAAGGCCACCGGCAGCGAAGGCAAGGTTGACATCCGCGCCAATCTCGACGGCGGCGGCATGAGCGGTCAGGCCGGTGCTCTGCGTCACGGTGTGGCGCGTGCCCTGGTCAAGCTCAACGAAGGACTCAAGCCGGCCCTCAAGGATGCCGGAATGCTGACCCGCGACGCCCGCGTCAAGGAACGCAAGAAGCCCGGTCAGCCGGGAGCCCGTCGCCGGTTCCAGTTCTCGAAGCGCTAAGCGTTTCCCGAACGGATATCGAAGCGATATCGAAAAACCGCACCGGTCCTTTTGGACGGTGCGGTTTTTTTATTGTTTTATTTCAGGCCCAGGCCAGGTCGGTCCGGCATCCCGGCGCGGGGAACAGGGATTCCCGGAGTTCCGCCGCCGGGACGTTGCGCAGTTCGCATCCGCGTTCCACGGCGAAGGCGGCGGCGGCTCCCGCCCCGGCTCCGAGCGCCATGGCGATGTACATCACCCGGCAGCTGGCCAGGGCTTCGTGGGAGGCGCTGATGCAGCGTCCGGCGAAGAGCAGCCCGTCGGTCCGGCGCGGAACCAGCACGCCGTAAGGGATGTCGTAGGGTTTCACCCGCTCGGCGGTGCCGACGCGATTTTCATCATGCCCCGCCGCCTGTCCTCCCCCGGCCGGATTGTGGATGTCGATGGGAAAGGAAGCGTTGCTGACGATGGCGTCAGTGAAGCGTCTTCCCGCCAGACAGTCCGCTTTTTCCAGCCGGGCGACGCCCTCGAAGCGGCGGGTTTCGCGGACGCCGACCATGGCGGGCATGGTTGCGATATGGGCGTTCTCGTAGCCGGGGATGGTTTCGCGCAGGAATTCCAGAATCCGAAAGGCCTGCTTGCGCCCTTCGATTTCGGCGCGGGTCAGGTCCGCCGACGAGGTGCCGTCGATGCGGTTGACCTGGGTGGCGTTGATGATGTTCTCTCCCGGCCGGATTCCGTTGTAGAGCCGGACGATGCTCACGGTCTCCGGCAATTTCCCAGCGGCCTGGGCGGCAAGGGCGTGTTCTTCCCAGGTTTTCCCGGTCACTTTGACGATGCGCGCTTCTCCTTCGGACCCGCAGTGGATACGTCGGTCGGGGTCGATTCCGGCGATGGTGTACATGATGCTGACCGGCTGCATCAGGCCGTCTCCGGCGCGCCCGATTTCGAACGGAACTCCGGCGCGGAAGGCGACTTCGCCGTCGCCGGTGCAGTCGATGACGCTGCGGGCAAAGAAGGCGCGGCGTCCCTCCCGGCATTCCGTTTCGACGCCGGTCACCCGGTCGCCGTCGGTCAGCACGCCGCTCACCGGGGCGTGGAGCAGGATATCCACGCCGCGCTCGGCCAGCAGGTCGAAAAGCGTGATGTCCATGCTGAGAAAGTCGGCGGTGCGTCCGCCGAGGCGGGCGAGGATCGCTTCTCCCGGACGGCTGGCCGCTCCGCCCATCAGCGGGCCGACCAGCGATTGCACGGCGGTTCCTCCCAGCCGTCCGCCGCGCTCCAGCAGCAGGGTTTTCGCTCCGCGTTCGGCGGCCGCGAACGCCGCCCCGATTCCGGCGGGTCCGCCGCCGGCCACGATACAATCGTATTTCATCCCGTCATCTCCTTATGTGAGTGAATTGGATCTGGTATATAGAATAGCCGAAAAACGACCGCTTGAAAATGCACCAAACGGCTGTATCTTTATATAAAATTTATTTTGGCAGGAATTTTATGATAATATTTTCCGGAATCGACCTCGACCGTCCGGGAGAATCGCTGGCGGCGGCGCTGCGGGGATTCGAGCGGCGGAGGGGATTGCACCTGACACTGCATGACTGCCGCGGAATCTTCTACCACGCCGACGGAAGCCCGTTTTTTCCGGGGCGGTATCTGCACACCCACCCCTGCTGCCTGGAAGGGCGGTTCGAAAATCCGTCCTGGAACCGGCGGTGTCACGAGGAGTGCCAGTTGCGGGCGGAGGCGACGGCGGACCGGCTGCGCCGGCCGTTTCTCCACTCCTGCTGGAAAGGGGTGACCGAGCTGGTGGTGCCGCTGGAGCGCGGCGGTTCGGTCGCACTGCTGCTCTACGCCGGAACATTCCGGACGCCCGGCGCGGAGTTGCCGGAGGAGCTTCCGCCCGAACTCCGGGCGCGCTTCGCGGAATTGCCGGATGCAGATTCCATCCTGTGGACGGAACTGGCGCCGGAACTCCTGGTATTCGGGCAGGGGTTGCTGCATTACGCCGTGCTCTGCCGGGAGCGGGCGGGGGTTCCGCCGGAAAAGAGCGCGCTGATCCGTCGCTTTCTGGAAGACCATGCGCACGAACCGGTAACGCTGGCGGATCTGGCGGAGCATTTGCATCTTTCGCACAGCCGCGCCTGCCATCTGGTGAAATACCACTTCGGCAAGCCGTTCCACACGCTGTTGCGCGAGGAACGGATTCGCCGGGCGCGTAATCTGCTCGGTTCGACCCCGATGCCGCTCAAGGCGGTCGCCGCGGCGGTGGGGTTCCGCAATGAGTTTTACTTCAACCGCGAGTTCACCCGGGTCTGCGGCGTTCCGCCCGGCGAGTACCGGGCGCGGCAGGGTTCGGAATCTCCGCCTTGATTTGGATTGCATTATTTTCGATTGGTGTAAATATCGATATTGAAATACGGTCTTTGTATTGACATTCCGTGTCTGGTTCGTTATACTATAGGCACGACAAACCACGAAAGCAGAAACACTGCGGAAATCGAATTTACGAATCTTGACAGTGAAATGAATAGAAAGGAACCTGACATGATCTGGGAGAATCTGGAGTTTCACAACGTTGCCGAACTGGCGGATGCACCGGGCGGGCTTGGCAAACAGCTTTTCCGCTATCCCGTTTCGGTCCGTTACGCGATCAATCCGCGCGGAAAATTCGTCTCCGGCGAATCGACCGGTTGCGAAATCCGCTTTGTGACGGATGCGCCGAACCTGCGTGTCTATCTCTCCGCCGTCAAGACGGAAGCCGGCGGCGACCTGGCGTTTCGGGTGTTTCGAGGGGATTTTGAGGTGAACGGCCTCAATCTCGCCGCCATCGCTCCCGGCGTAGTCAACACCCTCTGTCTCACGCCGCCTGAGCGGTTCGCGGATGTTACGCCCGGAACGCTCCGGTGCGGGCGCTTCGCCCCTGAAGTCTGGCGGATCGTCTTCGCTCGCGGAGCCTCGGCGGTCTTCTGCGGGCTGGAGAGCTTCGGCGCGCCGGTCCGTCCGCCGCTCCCGGAGGAGAAACCGAACCTGCGCTACCTTGCCTACGGCTCCTCCATCACCCATAGCAACCTCGACGGCTACCCGCTGGTGGCGGCCCGGCGCTTGGGGGCGGATGTCTGCAACCTCGGCCTGAGTGGAGCCTGCCACGCCGAACCGGAAATGGCCGACTATCTGGCCGGCCGCGACGACTGGGACATCCTTACGCTCGAAATCGGGATCAACATCCTCGGAATGAACTCCGCCGAATATGAAAAACGGGTCGATTACCTGCTTTCCGCGATCCGCGGACGGCACACCTCCAAGCCGATCGCGGTGATCACGGTGTTTCCCTGTCACGCCTCGTTTCAGGCGACTCCATCGGAGAATTTCCATGCGTTCAACGCAATCCTCCGCCGCCTGGCGGAGAAGTACAACACCACGCTGATCGAAGGGGCCGAACTGCTCGACGATCTCACCTGTCTTTCGGCCGATCTGGTGCACCCCGGCGTTTTTGGCCACGCGGTGATGGGCCTCAACCTCGCGGAGAAACTGCGCGCCATGATCTAGTGCATTGTAAACTTTCATTGTTCGCTCTGCTCTGGTCTTTCAAACGGCCTCGCGACCTTGCAAATTCCTTCGATACCTCTAGTATCGGCGGATTTGCAAAATCGCAATCCCGCTCGAAATATCTGTCGCATATCTGAACATTCAAGATTTGCAATGTACCAGCGCTCATTTTCTAAAGAAGTCTGCGCATCGTGGCGAAGCCGCGCTTTATCTTCCGGCTTAGCGTTTATCCACTAATAAACGAAAACGCTCTGATTAATAGATAAGCTCTTATTGTCTGCCGTCCCGGTAGGAGCGCGGGGAAATCCCGAACCACTTGCGGAATTCGGTGGAGAAGTTGAGCGGATTTTCATATCCGACCCGGGCGGCCACTTCCTTGACCGAAAAGATATGGGCGTCAAGCAGTTTCGCCGCCTGGTCCATGCGGATTCGCCTACGACAGCTCGCCGGTGTTCCTGCTGGTCGACCGTCTGCTGCGCCGGGGGGCGAAGCTGGATGGGCTGGGAATTCAATTCCACATGTATGGCGAACTGAAGGATCTGGCGGAACGGGAGCGCCGGAACTGTTTCGACCCGGCGTATCTGCTGCTGGTGATGGACCAGCTCGGCACGCTGAATCTGCCGCTGCATATTTCGGAGATTTCGCTGCCGACCTTCCCGGAATTGCCCCGTGAATTGGCGGAAGAGCTTCAGGCGCAGTGCCTGCGGAATTTCTACCGGACCTGGTTCAGCCAGCGGAACTGCGAATCGATCGTCTACTGGAATCTCTGCGACAAGAGCGCCTACGGCGGAGAAAGCCGTTTCGACGCCGGGCTGATCGGAGCCGGATTCGAAGAGAAGCCCGCCTACCGGATGCTGGACACTCTGGTCAACCGGGAGTGGAAGACCGAGACCGTGGCGGTCACCGATGAATTCGGGGAAGCCGTCTGGAACGGGTTCTACGGGGAATACGAGCTGGAGATTGCGGGGGAGGCACACCCCGTCGCGCTGACGCCGCGCGGAGAGAACCGCTACCGGATCATGGGATAATAAGGAAGCCGGGCTTTTTAGCCCGGCTTGAACCGCCGGCCGGTACATTGTTCCCGGCAACTCCTGTAGAGATTTTTTGATCGGATGGATTGGCACTGTGGCCAATCACGTTCCGAGCGGTTCCATAACTATTATATGCGGTTGCCGAGAAAAATCAAGAGTCCGATCCGCAACCCGCGAAAAAAAAGTTCAGAAAACTTGTTTTGAGCTCAGTTGAGTTCGGAGAGGATGGTTTTCACCACCTTGCGGTCGTCGAACGGGTGGCGGACGCCTTTGATCTCCTGATAGGATTCATGGCCTTTCCCGGCGATGAGCACGATGTCGCCCGCTTCCGCCTGCTCGATGGCGCGGCGGATCGCGCGGTGGCGGTCGGGCTCCACTTCGTAGGGCGTCCCCTCCGGAATTCCGGCGGCGATCTCGCGGAGGATCTGGTCAGGGTCCTCGGTGCGCGGGTTGTCGCTGGTCAGAATGATCCGGTCCGCCAGTTCCGCCGCCGCCGCGCCCATGCGCGGGCGCTTGGTGTGGTCGCGGTCGCCGCCCGCCCCGAACACCACGATCAGTTTCTTCTCGGCGATCTTTTTCAGGATCTCCAGCACCCGGCTCAGCGCGTCGTCGGTGTGCGCGTAGTCGACGTAGATCGGGAAGCCCCGCTTGCTGTCGATTCGCTCCAGCCGACCCGGCACCCGGATCGGCACCGCCAGCGCCCGGTCGATCTCCTCCGGCTTCATGCCGAATTCACGTACCGCCAGAATCGCCCCTGCCAGGTTGTGGATGTTGTGTTCGCCGATCAGGTTCGCCGCCACGTCGAACGCCTCGTCGCGCCCTTCCAGCCGGAATTTGACGCCGTCCGCCGAAAGCTCGATTCCCGTAATCCGCCACTTCGCCCCGGAGTCTGCGCTCCCGAAGGTGATGACCCGGGTCTTCTCGTCGATCAGTTCCTCGGCCAGCCGTTGCCCGTAGGCGTCGTCGATATTGACCACCGCCGCGCCTTCAGGCGCGAGCTGTTCGGTGAACAATCGCTTCTTCGCCAGATAATAGTGTTCCATATCGCGGTGGTAGTCGAGGTGGTCGCCGGTGAGATTGGTGAACACCGCCACCCGGAACATGGCTCCGGCAATCCGGCCCTGATGGAGCGCGTGGCTGGAGAGTTCCATCGCGGCGGCGGCCATCCGGTTCCGGCGCATCTCGGCCAGCAGCGGGAAGAGCACGCCCGCTTCCGGCGTGGTGCAGTCCGCCGTGCGGGTGATCTTGCCGTCCCGCGTTTCCACCGTCGAAATCAGTCCGCACGACCTGCCGCCCTGACGCAGCAGGTGTTCGATCAGATAGACGGTCGTTGTTTTCCCGTTGGTCCCGGTCACGCCGAAGAGCGGCAGCTCCAGGTCCGGGCAGTTGCTGAACTCCCGGCAGCAGCAGGCGTAGGCCAGCCGTGTGTTGGTCACCATGAGATAGGTGATGTTCGGCAGGTAATGCGAAAGCGGATGCTGGTGGATCACCACCTCGGCCCGCGCCCGGATCGCCGCATCGATATAGTTATGGCCGTCGCTCACCGTACCCGGAATGGCGACGAAAATATCTCCCGGCAGCACCTTGCGCGAATCGTTGACGATCCGCCCCCGCCCGGCATTCCCGTGGAATCCGCGCCGTGCAATCAGAAGTTTTCCGAGAACCTGCTCAAATGACAGAATCATAATGATTTCTCCTTTTCCTCGACAGGAGGTTCGCTTTCGACGGATTACCGCGCCTCTTCGGGCAGGGCTCCTTCGACGGCGATTCCGCGCGATCCCTTGGCGAATACGAGTGTGCCGGGGATCGCTCCGGCTGCCACGTGCCGCGCCGATGCGGCGTCCGAATAGTGTTCCAGCCCCCCCGCGCGGTCGAATCCCGCGCCGATCGTCACGATCCGCGCTCCCGGGAACATGGTTTCCGCCAGTTCGCGGATTTCCCGATGCGCCTGCTCGGACTCTTCCCCCAGCTCGCGCATTTCGCCGAGCAGCATGACCAGTTTCGCCGGATCGGCGAACTCGGCCAGGTGTTCGAACGCGGCGCGCATGCTCCCCGGATTCGCATTGTAGGCGTCGTTGAGACAGACGACTCCGTTCGCCAGCCGGGTTATTTTGCTCCGCATTCCGGGCAGCCGGGTGTGGCGCAGCCCTTCGGCGATGGTTTCCGGCTTGACTCCGGCGGCCAGCGCCGCGGCGGCCGCGGCCGCCGCATTGACCGCCTGGTGGCGGCCGGTCAGCGCCCAGGAAACCCGGAACGTTTCGCCGTTCTTGAATATGAGTTCAAAACAGCTTCCCTCCAGCTGCCCGCCGAGATAGTGCGCCGCGACATCGCAGCCTTCTCCTTCGCCGAACCGCAGGACCCGGTAGGGCGCGGCGGCGGCTTCGAGAATTTCGACTTCCGGGCACCGCTTCGGAATCACCGCCGTGCCGTCTTCGGGCAAGCCGGCGAAAATCCGGCTCTTTTCACGCGCGACTCCGGCGAGACTGCCGAGGAATTCCAGATGGCACGGCGCGATCGAATTGACCAGGGAGATCCGCGGCAGTGCGCACAGGCTCAACGGCTCGATTTCGCCGTGGTGATTGGTCCCCATCTCGATGACCGCGAACCGGTGTTCCGGCTTGATTCCAAGAAGGTTACGGGGGACGCCGACCTGATTGTTGGTGTTGCCGACGGTATAGAGCACGTGTTCCTCTCCCGCGGCGGCGGTGAAAATGGTCCGCAGCATCTCTTTGACACTGGTCTTGCCGACGCTGCCGGTCACCCCGGCGACGGTCAGCTCCGGGAAGCGAAGACGGTGCAGCCTGGCCGTCTGCTGGTAGGCGCGAAGCGGGTCTTCCACCAGAAGCACCGGCACCGGAAGCGGGGCGGGGAGTTTCGACTGTTTCGACTCCGCCGCGCAGAGGGCGGCGGCTCCGGCTGCGATCGCCGCCGGGAGAAAGTCGTGCGCATCGAAATTTTCACCGGACAGCGCGAAAAAAAGCCGTCCGCCGCCGTCCTGCCGGGTGTCGGTGAATACCCCTTGGACGGAATCCGGCTCCCTGCCGTCGAGCCAGCGGCCGCCCGTGGCCTCGGCCAATTCGCGGGCGGTGAATGTCGGAACGAACTCACTCATTGATGTTCAGCACATTGCGCACTTTGTCGCCGCGAAAGACGATCCGCACCGTATCGGTCGGGTTGATCCAGTAAATCCAGGTTTCGTTGCGCAGGTTCGGCGTGCGGATGGCCGGCGGCGGCCCGTAGGCGAGCATCACCTCGCGCCGGTTCATCCCGGCGACCACCTGACCGGCCTTGATGCGCTCCAGCGAGGCGGCCGGAATGTCTTTGAACGTCATTTCCGGCGGTTCGGTGGTGAACGTTTGAGTGATGAAGTCGCGCAGCGAACAGAGCCGGTAGCCGGGGTCGAAATCGATGGTGTACTCCCGCCCGGAACGGTCGCGGAAGGTCAGCGTGCTGATTCCCGTAATGGAATTGTAGCCGGTCCCCACCGCTTCGACTTCGCTGCCGATCGGCAGGAAGGTGCCTTCCTGGATGTTGAGGCTGCTGATCTTCTCCGGATTCAGGTACCAGAGGTTGTAGCGGGTGTAGATTTTCTGGTCCTGTTTCTGCTGAAGGACTTCAGACATCACCACGGGATCGGCGCAGCCGCCGAAAATCAGCGCGGCGCAGACCGCGGACAATGCGAAAAGAAAACGGCGCATGAGGACTCCCCGTAAAAGTTGGCCAAACGATACTGGTATAATTTATCCGCAGTTGTGCGATTTGGCAAGTCCGGTTCGGCCCGATGCGCGCATTAAATCGTAAAAACGTAGCCGTAAAGCGTTCCGGTGGCGCGGTCGTAGCCGGTCCGGAGCAGTTCGAAGGAGGCCTCTTCGAGGTTGCCGGGCGGATTCCACCAGACCGGCGGACTCGATCCGCGGATGGTCCGCGGCGGCGGAATGGCGACGGACCTGTCCCGGATCGGGGTGCGGCCCCACAGTTTCAGCAGCCGGTCGAGTTCTTCCGGCGTGACCTTGCAGGTGAACCAGCACTCGGTGTCCGGGCCGCAGTCGAAGGAAAACACGTTCAGGGCGCGGACATCTTCCGGCAGGGTCAGCCCGCATCTCTGGAGCAGGCGGCGGGCCTGTACGGAAGACGATTCGATTTCCCGTTCCAGAAAAAAATATTTGATTTCCCGGTAAAAGTATCCGGAGCAGAATCCGCCGCCGAGAAGCACGATTCCGAACAGAATGAGGATTGGAACGAGGATTTTCCGTTTCACTTCTTCGTCCCGTCTTTGCCCGGCAGCTCCCATTTCGGCAGGTTGATGGTGAACGGCTTCGGGAACGGTTTCGGGGTGTCCGGGGCGGGCGGCGCGGGAGGTTCCTCTTCCCGGATTCGCTCCACCGGCATCGTCACCGGCTCCGGCATCGGAGGCGGGGGCGGTTTCGCCGTGAATTCGTCGTCGCGGCGGACTTCGATCCGTCTGCCGCAGGAGGGGCATTCGGCGAACATGCCGTCCCATTCATCCTGCGCTTCGATCTTCTGGCGGCAGAACACACATCTGAATTTAAAAGTTGCCATATCCTGATTCCCGGATTATTTCTTACGTTCCTTGCAACGTTCAGCCAGCGCAGGCAGGTCCATCCCGGCGATTACCCCGAGGCAGCTGTGGCTGCCGATCACCCACATTCCGTCATAGCGCGGATCGTCCTCGATATTGACCGGCCGCAGCGGTTTCAGCAACGGATGGCCACGAAGATCGAACGGTATCGACTCTCCGTCCCTGAGGCGAAGCGCGTCGATGAACATCGGGGACGCGTTGGATACGTCTCCCTGATGATAGCGCTGCAGCCCCTCTTCCAGGCCTTCATTGGGATACGGGGAGAGGATCATGACCCCGAGCAGGCGGTCGAACATGAAAATCAGATGGGTGCAGACCGCCGCCTTGTCCTGATGGTTCCCCGCATAGACCACCGATTCTCCGAACGCATAGGGGATGGTGAAAAGCGGCTGCTTGCGGTAGAACACATACCGGTTCAGCTCGTCGGATTTCTTTCCGCCGAGCTGGAAGCCGCAGAAGGTTTCCGGGCAGACCTTGATGTGTTCGCCGATTTCACTGGAAACATCCGGCGGTACGGAGAAGATAAAGCGCTCCTTCCAGAGCGGCCGCTTTCCGTTCCCGTAGCAGACCGGGCACGCCTTGTATTGAATGAGGAAACGCGAGTAGGCGGAATTGGGCCGGTACTGCGGATTCGGCACTTTCTTCGAATATTTGCCGCTGCCTTTGCAGAAGAAACAGCGGATCGGCACCCCGGTGCTTTTGGCCGGGGTGAGTTTCGCCGCATTCAGGTCGAGGATCGCTCCCATTCGCGAGAGCTCCACGACTGCATCGAGTTTGAGCATCTCGAACACCGCCGAAATCATCTCCCGGTTTTCGGTGAACTTGTTTTTGAGGTAACTGCTGTGCCATTGAACCGTCTCTCCCTCGATCAGCAGCCTGGCGCGCTTGAAGCAGTCTTTGCGGAACTCCTGGAGCCCCTCGATGGTGAGCTTGTTGTCAAAGGTCGTCTCAATGTGCTTGACCCAGTCGTCGCTGGCGTTGACCAGTTCGCGTTCGTGTTCGAGTTCCGCGAGCTTGAGCGGTTCAAGGTCGTCCGGCGAAAGATTGTCGATTCGGGTCGCAAACCGGCGGACCACTTTCTTCACCCGCGAGGAATCGTATTTCGACCCGGCCGTCGTCGGGTTCGGCCGGATGTACCGCAGGTAGGTCGCCACGCCGACCACCTGTTCGCCTTTGGAGGTCAGGACGGGGCCGCCGGAGTTGCCGCCGACGAACGGGGCGTCGGTTTCGATCTTGTCCGGACCGATCCCGAGCAGCTTGCCGGTCTGGGTGACGATGACATCGTCGCCCAGGCTGTTGCCGTAGGCGGTGACCGGCGTGGAAAGCGGAATCGCCGCCACGTCATCGGCCGCTTCAAGCATCTGCGCCTTGGGGTCGGCGTCTTCATAGGAGAGAATCACCAGGTCGCGGCTTTTCGAGCCGAGCACCTCTTTGATCTTGAAAACCCTGCCGTTGATGTCCACGATCTCCGGCTCTTTCATCTCCAGGTAGACGTGGGCGTTGGTCACGATTACCGGCTGATTCCACAGCCGGGCGAGGAATGCGGAGCCGCGGCCGTCCGGAGAGCGGACCAGAAGAAAACTGCTGTTCAACCGGGTGGTCGCCTCGTCCTCGTGGTGGTTCTCGCGGATTCTGGACATCAGGGAGCCGGACTCCTTCGTTTCGCCCTGACTCTCCTCTTCCGCACCGCTTCCCGCGACGCAGAAAAACAATGCGGCGAGAACGAACAACCTTCCGGCGAATGACATGAATACTCCCTTTTTTAAAATCGATTCCTACTTAATGTAGCCGTGTTTTTCAGCAAAATCAATTGGAAAAGAAGAGAAAAAAGAGTTTCCTTCAGTTTCCGGTTTCCCGGATTTTTGCGCCGAGTCCGGCCAGTTTTTCCACCAGGTTTTCATAGCCGCGGTAGATCACTTCGGCGGAGTGGATCGTGCTGGTGCCGCGGGCGCAAAGCGCGGCGATCACCATCGCCATGCCCGCCCGGATGTCGGGGCTCGACATGGTGACGGCGTGCAGCCGGGAAGGGCCGGTGATGACCACGCGGTGCGGGTCGCAGACGATCGCATTTGCTCCCATGCTGATCAGCCGGTCGGCGAAATAGATGCGGCTCTCGAACATTTTTTCGAAAAACATGACCGTTCCCCGGCACTGCGTGGCGGCGACGATGGTACAGCTCATCATGTCCGACGGATACTGCGGCCACGGCCCGTCGGAGATCTGCGGAATGTGTCCGCCGAAATCGCTCTCGATGATCCGGTCCTGGCCGCCGGGCAGGAAAATTCGGTCGCCCTGAAGCTCCATCCGCACGCCGAGTCGCTCGAAGACTCGGCGCAGCATCCAGTAATGGCGCACCTGGGTGCCTTCGACGGTGATTTCACCGCCGGTGGCGGCCGCCAGCGCGAGGAAACTGCCCGCTTCGATGTGGTCGCCCACCACACGGTGACGGCAGCCGTGGAGTTTTTCGACTCCGGTGATTTCCACCGTGTTGCTGCCCGCTCCGGAGATTTTTGCACCCATCGCGTTGAGCAGTTCGGCAAGGTCGCGCACGTGCGGCTCGCCCGCCGCGTTGTAGAGCGTCGTCGTGCCGCGCGCGGTGGCGGCCGCGATCAGGATCTGCTCGGTGGCGGTCACGCTGGCCTCGTCGAGGAAGAGTTCGCGGCCGGAGAGTCCGGAGGGTGCGTCGAAGCGGTAGGTCTCCTCGCCGGTCATCACCGCGCCGAGTTTGCAGAGCCCGTAGAAGTGGCCGTCGAGACGGCGGCGGCCGATCACGTCGCCTCCCGGCGGATAGAGTTCCGCCTTGCCGCAGCGAGCGAGGAGCGGAGCCGCAAAGAGAATGCTGGTCCGGTTGCGCGAGCAGAGTTCACGCGAAATCGACGCCGTCTTCACGTCCGCGCAGCGGAACCGCAGCATATGGTTTTCGAAGGTGAATTCCGCGCCGAGTTCTCCGGCGATGTCGAGCATGGTGCGGACGTCGAGGATGTCCGGCACATTTTCAAGCACCACCTCTTCGTCGGTCAGCAGCAATGCGGCGATCATCGGCAGCGCCGCGTTTTTATTTCCCTCGATCCTCACCCGCCCGCTGATGCGGGCCTCTCCTTCGATGATCAGACTCTGCATGAATATCCCCGTTCGCTTTTCGCCATTGTTTCCGCAGAAAGTATAGCCCCGCAAACCGTAATTTCAAGCCGTATCCGTTTTTTTCACTAATAGAAACTTGCAAATAGTCAGGATGGCTGTATGTTAAGGATGACCTAATACGCTTTTCAGAATGAAAAATTGCTCAGACACAGTAAAAATGCAGTATTTGTGAGTTTTCATTCTGAAAAGCGTATAAAATGCAAAAACAACACGGAGTGACCTCTTATGAAACCGGAAGATGCGAACATTGTATGGCGGCAAATGTTTATGGCCTCCGACCGGATGCGGGATATCGGTGCTGCCGATTATGAACCGCTTCTCGCGAACATGACGTTCAACCAGCTTCGGATGATTAAGATCGTATACCAGTTGAACCGGGATTTTCCGGACGGCGTCACCCTTAAGGTGCTGGCCGAATCGTTGTCGATCACTCCCGCCGCCGCCTCGGAGATGGTGGACGCCCTCGTCCGCAAAGACATGCTCCGCCGCGAGCACAACCCGCAGGACCGCCGCGCCGTCGCCATCACCCTCGCTCCCGCCAGCCTCAAGAAGTTCCAGGAGTGCGAGCGGACCTTCAACCGCCTCACCGCCGACTTTCTCAACGGACTTTCCGCCGAAGAGCGGGACGCTTTCCTGAAAACCGTCGAGAAATTTCACGACTATATCTTCGCCCACGCCGGCAAAGACGAGTAATAGGACGCGCTGCCGCGTCGGCGTTTTTTCCGTTTTTCGATTTTTTTGTCAAAAATTCCGGTTTCTCTCTTGCAAAAGTTGACTAGTTCAATTATAATTAATGCAAGAAACATAGTTTATATAGGGGAGGCGAGTATGCGCCAACAGCCGTTTCGGGAGATTGTGCGGGAGTTGTCCCGGCGAATTCGTGAGGGTATCTATCCGCCGGATTCCGCCCTGCCGCCGCGGATGGAGTTGATGCGCGAGTTCGGGGTGGCGCGGGCGACGCTCGACCGGGCGATCCGGGAGTTGATGAACGCCGGAGTCCTGATCGGGCGGCACGGCTCCGGAACCTACGTCAACGGTTCCGGGATCGGCCGCCGCCGGGTGGCGCTGATCGGCGGAATCGACCCGGAGGAAGACCTCGGCACCCCCTTCGACCTGACCGTGATTCCGGCGGCGGAGCTCCGGGCGAAGTCGGCATGGAACCGGTTGTTCGAGTTCGACGGGCTGCTCTGGATGCGCCCGGAGGCGGAACTGTTTCCGGTGATCGATGCGGTGGGGAGCCTGCGCCCGCAGGTGCTCATCAACCGCGTCCGCTCCGGAATCGCCTATGTCTCGACCGACCATCGCGGCGCTTACCGGGAGATTACGGCGGAGCGCATCGCAGGGAATCCGGATTCGCCGCTCTGCTTCCTGCGTTCGCCGATCGAATCGCTGGCGGTCGATTACCGGTTCGAGGGGTTCCTCGACGCCTGCCGCGCGGCGGGGAAATTTTACGAACTTCTCCGGATGCCGGCGGAGTTCGACGACAAGCTGGCGTTCCTGAACGAACGGTTGCAACTGACCCCCGGTGTTCCGGTGATCCTGGTCGCCGACGCCCGCGCGCACACCGGGGCGGTGATGCGGTTTGCCGCCGAACACCGCGTTCGCTGGAAGCGGGATCTGCTCTACAGCGATTTCGACAACGATTTCGACCGGAACGTCTGGGGCGTCGAAGTCACCAGTTTTCTGCAGGAACCGTCGCGGCTGTTTCTGGAGGCGGCCGCAAAACTCGGCCGCATGCTCGACGGCGACGATGACAGTGAGAATGGAATCCTGATCGCCCCGGCCAGGCGCGACGGAGATACATAAAGTACTCATAAAAAGGGGGATGATGGAATGAATAAGCCCATACGGGTGGGGATCGGCGGACTCGGGCGGAGCGGATACGGCATCCACTCCGAGTATCTCAAGGACGATCCGGATTTTCAGGTCGTGGCCGCGGCGGACGAACTCCCCGAACGGCGCAAGGACGCGGTCGAACGCTTCGGCTGCCGGGTGTATGATTCTTATGCCGAACTGCTTGCCGCCGGAGATTTCGACCTTTTCGTCAACGCCACGCCGAGCCGGATGCACGTCGAGGCTTCGCTGGCGGCGTTGAATGGCGGGTTCCACGTGCTCTCCGAGAAGCCGTCGGCGACCAGACTGGCCGATTTCGACCGGGTTGTCGCGGCGGCGAAGGCGAACCGTGTCGAGTTTTTTCCGTTCCAGAATTCGCGGTATTATCCGTATTTCCGCCGGATTCGCGAGGTGATCGCCTCGGGTGTACTCGGCCGGATCGTCTGCATCCGCAGCAACTGGAGCGGCTTTGCGCGCCGCTGGGACTGGCAGACGCTCCAGTGCGAATGCGGCGGCAACCTGCTCAACACCGGGCCGCACCCGGTCGACCAGGCGGTCGTTCTCTTCGGCGACGCCGATCCTGAGGTGTTCTGCCGGATGGACGCCTTCCACTTCGATTTCGGCGGCGACGCGAACAACTTCTGCGCGCTGACGCTTTACGGGGAGGGGCATCCCACCATCGAAGTCCAGGTCAGCAGCTTTCTGGCCTATCCGCAGGGCGAACAGTACAACATTCAGGGAACCTGCGGCGGCCTGACCGGCGGACCAACCGGTTTGCGCTGGAAGTACTTCGACCCGAACTCGGCGCCGAAGCACACGCTCTGGCAGCCGTGGAGTTTCGAGCGGCAGTTCTGCTCCGAGAAACTTGCCTGGCAGGAGGAGAGCTGGAATTTCGCCGAACCTTCGTCGAATGCCGACGGATTCATCGCCCTGAGCCGCGGCGTCTACCGCAATTTATATGATGTGCTGTGCAACGGCGGGGAGCGCGAGATCAAGCTTTCGGAAGTCCGCCGCCAGATTCTGGTCATGGAAGAGGCGCACCGGCAGAACCCGCTGCCCGCCAACGAATAAAGGAGTGATGAGATGGATCGTGAACTGCAAATCGGCATCGTCGGGCTGGACACCTCGCACGTGATCGGCTTCGGCGACTGCTTCAACCTGCCCGGCAATGAGTTCCGCGTTCCGGGGGCGCGTATTGCGAAGGCGTTCCCCGGCGGCAGCGCTGCATTTTCGCTGAGCCGCGAGCGGGTCGGCAAATTCACCGCCGAGATGAGCGGCAAATACGGCGTGGAGATCGTCGAATCGTTGGAGAACCTTGCCGGGCTCGACGCCTATTTCCTCGAGAGCGTCGACGGTTCGCAGCACCGCGAACAGTTCGAAGTTCTCGCCGGATTCGGCAAGCCGGTCTACATCGACAAGCCGCTGGCCTGCTCCTACGCCGACGCGAAGGCGATCTTCGACCTCGCCGCCGCGAAGAGGATTCCGATCATGACCTGCTCGAGCATGCGCTATGCCGCCGGAGTCGGCGACGTGCTGCCGGAGGGCGAACAGGTGTTCGCCGCCGACGGCTTCGGGCCGCTCGTCTTCCTGCCCGACTACCGCGACTACTTCTGGTACGGCATTCACACCGCCGAAATCGTCTACCGCTACCTCGGCCGCGGCTGTGAGGAGGTCCGGACCGTCTCCGGCCCCGGAATCGAGCTGGTGACCGGGCGTTGGGCGGACGGCCGCATCGGTCAGATCAGCGGATGCGCCACCGGCCACGGCGGGTTCGGCGTCCGGCTGATGATCGCCGAGGGTGGGCGGGTTTCGGCGCAGAATCCGGCGATTCCGTACCTGCGGCCGATGGCGGCGGCGATCCTGGAGTTTTTCCGCACCGGAATTTCTCCGATCGATCCCGCCGACAGTCTGGAAATCATCGCATTTCTCGAAGCCGCCAGCCGCAGCCGCGAGGCGGGCGGGGCTCCCGTGAAACTTGCCGGTCTGCAATAAGATAGGTTGATTATGAAAATCAGAGTGTTTGATGACAAGCTGGCTTTGGGCGCGGCCGCGGCCGCCGCCGGGGCGGAAAAGCTTCGGGCCGCAATCGCCCGCAAAGGGAGCGCCAACGTCATTCTCGCCACCGGGGCCAGCCAGTTCGAAATGCTTTCGAAACTGCTCGCCGAACCGGGGATCGACTGGAGTGTCGTTTCGATCTTTCACCTCGACGAATACATCGGCCTTGCGGTCGATCATCCGGCCGGATTCCGGAAATATCTGTGGACGCGCTTCGTTTCGAAGCTCCCGGTGCCGCCCGCCGCGTTTTACCCGGTGAACGGCAGCGCCGCCGACCCGGAAGCGGAGTGCGAACGGCTCGGCGCCGTCATCGCGGCGCATCCCGTCGACGTCGCCTTCATCGGCATCGGGGAGAACGGCCACATCGCCTTCAACGACCCGCCCGCCGATTTCGAGACGGAGAAACCCTACCTGATGATCGCGCTCGATGAAAAGTGCCGCCGCCAGCAGTTGGGGGAGGGGTGGTTCCCAACGCTCGCCGACGTTCCGGCGCGGGCGATTTCGATGAGCGTCCGCCAGATCCTGAAAAGTGCGGCGATCGTCAACACGGTTCCGGACCGGCGCAAGGCCGAGGCGGTCAGGGGCGCGTTGGAAGGAAAACTCAGCAATCTCTGCCCGGCGTCGATTCTGCGCACGCATCCGGACGTGACCACCTTCCTCGACCGCGAATCGGCTTCGCTGCTGGAACAACCCCATGCATAATCCGGGCTGGGTCGATCTTCAGGTGAACGGCTGCCTGGGCGTCGATTTTTCGAGCCCGGCGCTGACCGCGGACGAATTTCTCCGCGCCGCCGGGTTTGTGCTGGAATCCGGCGTCGCCGTTTTCCTGCCGACGCTGATCACCAGCCCGCCGGAAGTCTATCGCCGCAATCTCCGGCTGATCCGGGAGACGGTGGCGCGGCACGGGCTGGAGACGCGGATTCCGGGCGTTCACCTGGAGGGGCCGTTCCTCTCCGCCGCGCCCGGCGCGATCGGCGCGCACGACCCGGCGCTGGTACAGCTCCCGGCGGCGGAGGCGGTCGAATCCCTGCTCGACCTTGCGCCCGGATTCATCCGGCTGGTGACGCTGGCCGCCGACGTTCCGGGCGCTTCTGAGGCGGTCCGGCTGCTGCGGAGTCGCGGCGTGGCGGTTTCGCTCGGGCACCACATGGCTTCGGCGGCGCAGGTTTCCGCCGCGGCCGACGCGGGGGCGCAGGCGCTGACCCACCTCGGCAACGGGGTGCCGGGGGTGCTGCCGCGCCACGAAAATCCGATCTGGGCGGGGTTGGCCGAAGACCGGCTGACTGCGATGATTATCACAGACGGTCACCATCTGCCGGAATCCCTGATCCGGGTGATCTGCCGGGTCAAGGGGGCGGAGCGGACGATCGTCGCCAGCGACTCCTCACCGGCGACCGGATTTTCGCCCGGCCCCTGTCGGGTACTCGGCAACGACGCGATGCTCGAACCCTCCGGCCGGTTGTACAATCCGGCGACCGGCTATCTGGTTGGCTCCGCCGTATTGTTGCCGGAGTGCATGAGATATCTCGACTCCCTCGGCATTTTCACCGGGGCGGAGTTGGAGAAGGTCGGCCGCGACAACGCGCTGAGGTTGATTCAAGGGTAGTCCGCCCGATAAAAAAAGGCCGGAAGAACGAGGTTCTTCCGGCCTTTTCGATGTCTTGGAATCGAACTCAGTCGAGCTTGAGGCCCGCGAGGGATTCGCTGCTGAAGACTTCGCCCATGTCGACCATGGACTCGCCCGGCTTCAGCGCGGCGGTGTATTCTTCTTCCGCCGCCTTGAGGTCTTCGGCGGAGAAGTTTTCGCCGGCGGCCTTGATGGAGAGACCGATCCGGCGTTCGTCGGTATCGACCTTGATCACGCGGGCTTCGACGTCGTCGCCGACGTTGAGCACGTCCTTGACCTTCTCGACATGGTCGCGGCTGAGCTGCGAAATGTGGATGAGGCCGTCGATCTTGTTGGAGAGTTCGACGAAGGCGCCGAACGCGGCGATCTTGGTGACCTTGCCCTTGACGACGTCGCCGACCTTGTAGAGGTCGTTGATGTTGGCCCAGGGATCGGTTTCGGCCTGCTTGAGGCCGAGGGAGATGCGCTGCTGTTCCGGATTGATGTCCAGGATGATCGCTTCGACTTCCATGCCCGGCTTGAGCACTTCGTTCGGGTTGTTGATCTTGCGGGTCCAGCTCATGTCGGAGACGTGAATCATGCCGTCGATGTCGTTCTCGATTTCGACGAACGCGCCGTAGCTGGTCATGTTGCGGACCTTGCCGCGGATGCGGCGGCCGACCGGGTACTTCTCGGCGAGGACTTCCCACGGATTGCGCTCCTTCTGACGGAGGCCGAGGGAGATCTTGCGGCTGTCGCGGTCGATGTCGAGCACGACGGCTTCGACTTCATCTCCGATGGAGAGAACGTCGCTCGCCTTGCTGACGCGCTTGGTCCAGCTCATTTCGGAGACGTGGATCAGGCCTTCGACGCCGGTTTCGATTTCGACGAAGGCGCCGTACGGCATGATGTTGACCACCTTGCCGTTGATCTTGCTGCCCTTCGGGTACTTGGCGACCACGTCGTCCCACGGATTGCGGGTCTTCTGCTTGAGGCCGAGGGAAACGCGTTCCTTCTCCTTGTCGATGCCGATGATGACGACTTCGAGTTCCTGGCCGACCGAGAGAACTTCGGACGGATGGGAGATGCGTCCCCAGGAGATATCGGTGATGTGGAGCAACCCGTCAACGCCGCCGAGGTCGATGAACGCGCCGAAGTCGGTGATGTTCTTGACCATGCCCTTGCGGAGCTCGTCGACCTTCATTTCGCTCAGCAGCTTGACGCGCTGGTCGCGGAGCGATTCTTCGAGCAGTTCGCGGCGCGAAACGACGATGTTGCGACGGTCCTGATTGATCTTGATAATTTTGACATCGAACTCTTTGCCGATGTAGTCGTCCATATTGTGCACCGGGCCCACGTCGAGCTGGGAGCCGGGCAGGAAGGCCGGGAAGCCTTCGACATCGACCATGATGCCGCCTTTGACGCGGTGGCGCATGAAACCCTTGACAACATAGCCTTCGCCGTACTCGGTGGTGATGCGGTTCCAGGCCTTGATCGAGTTGGCTTTTTCGAGGCTGAGTTCCGGCATATTGTTGCGGTTCTCGATCTCTTCGAGAAAGACGTCGACCTTGTCGCCGATGGCGACTTCGGAGAACTTGAGGAACTCATTGGCCGGAACGAAGCCCTCGGCCTTGTAGCCGATATCGACAAGCGCGCCGTCCGGACGTTTCGCGACGACGGTGCCTTCCACGATCTTGCCCTTGGTGAAGGCATTGGTGCCTTCGGCGGACGCCAGAAGCTCTTCCATCGAGTCCGGAATGTCCGTGAAGTCCAGGAAACTGTCCGCGAATTTGTTTTCTTCTGCCATGTTGTTTTGTGTTCTTGTTTTTTGTTAGTTGTTGGTTAATGATTTACCTGAAAGCCGACGCGAATCGCCGACCACAGGGCCGCATCTACCTAAAATACCTCAATTCCCGGTAAATTGCAAGCAGTTACGGCATTTTTTCAGGAAAAACAATCGGTTCTTTCGGAATCCCCCGCATTTTCCCCGGGGTTCCGGGGCGTTGGCCGGAACTCCCCGCCGGCGCGGCGGGCGGAAAAATGGCGTTTTTTTCGCTCTCTCCTCTTGACATTCGCCGCGGAATGCGTCATAATAAACTCGGATTGCATCTTAAAGCAATGCAATTCGGATTCGTTTTTTTATTTCAACAGATTGCATTGGTAACAGATTCAATTATGAATAAACCGTCCAAATCCGACCTTCTTTACCGGCTGCTCGCCGAGCGGATTTCCTGCCTCGGCGACGGAGAGCGGTTCCCCACGCTCCGCGAGATCATGAAGGAGTACCAGGTGGGGCAGTTCACCGCCGCTCCCGCGCTCAAGCGGCTGCAGGACGACGGGCTGCTCGTCTCTTACGTCGGGCGGGGGTCCTTCGTCGTCCGCGGCCGCAAACCGCGCAAGGACGCGAAAATTCTTTTCCTGCGCCCGGACTGGCCTTCCAGCTCGCTGACAGCGATGGAAGAGGCGTTCCGGGAGGCGATTATGGCCGGCGGGTACCGCTGCGAAATCCGCCGCTATCCGGCGGATATCGACATCTACCGGGCGCTGCCGCAGTATCCGGCGGATGCGGTGATTCTCTCCCCCGTCCAGGCGGACCAGTTCACCGCCGAGCAGCTCCAGATCCTGACCGGGTCGACCCGGCCCGTCGTGCTCTGCCGCCCCACGCTCCCGGTGCTCAACATCAAATGCGTCGGTGCGGATTTCGTGGAGACCGGATTGTCCGCATTCAGCTATCTCTACAGCCGGGGACACCGTAAAATCGGCATTCTGCTGAGCGAGCACCGGGCTTATACCGCGACCACTTTGATCGACACCATGCGCCACTGCGCCAAGCTGCTGGGCGGGGAAATTTCGGTGCTCGACGTGAACGTGCAGTACGGCATGGATTCCCGGGTCATGACCCGGAACTATCTGGAGAAGAATTTCCCGGACGGCAGGTTCGGCGATCTCTCCGCGCTCTTCGTCTACACCTATGAGGCGGCGTTCGCGGTGAAGGATTTCCTGGAGGAAAAAGGGGTGTCCATTCCGGACGACATCAGCCTGATGAGTTACGGTTTCTGCAGCCTTCCCGGCCGCGGGCAGGACATCACCTCGATCACCGCTCCGCTTTTCCGGCAGAGCGCGGCGGCGGTGGAACTCATCGGCCGTCAGTTCGCCGGTGAGTTCGACAGCCCGGGACAGATCACGATTTCGCCTGAGATCATCGAATGTCACAGCGTCGCAACCCTGTTTCAGGATCAGCATAAGGAGCATGCCGTATGAATCCAGTTCGAACTGATGATACGATCAACGCCCGTTTCGGCAACAACCAAAGGAAACATGCCATGAAGATGAAACAATTCACCTTGATCGAACTTCTGGTCGTGATTGCGATCATCGCAATTCTCGCCTCGATGCTGCTGCCCGCTTTGAATCAGGCGCGTGGGCGGGCCAAGACGGTCGATTGCACCAGCAATCTCAAGCAGATCGGCGGGGCGCTCGTGCTGTATTCCTCCGACTACAGTTACTATCCGGCCGCCAACTGGACGCCGGAGGGGACCAAGAACTATCAGATATGGTATCACCGGATTCGCCCCTATCTCGGCAGCAACGATTTCTCCAACGACTGGAAGATTGCGACGGAAAGCGCCCGCAAGGGGCCGCTCTTCTGCAAAGCCACCGATGTGGTGTTCTCCGGCGGGCTCAGCGATACCGTTTCCTACGCGATGAACGCCTTCGCCCGGATGAAGCTCTACCAGCAGCTCAGCCCCGCGGTGATCTATCCCGGCGGCGCCGCCACCGACACGACGATTCCCTACGCGATCAAGCCGGAGAGCCGTTCGCCCCGGATCGCCACCAGCAAGATCATCTTCGTCGGCGAGCTCGGAAGGCATTACACCAATGCCAAGGGGTATACCCACCCATCGATCCGCAACGGGTCGTACCTGCTCGGCAGGGACTATCAGCCGGGCATCGACACGTTGAGCGCCTTCCCGCGCCATCACGGGATTAACCTCCTGATGCTCGACAGTCATGTTGAATTCGTGAGCTCCGTCGCGCCGCAGGCCCGAATCGCCTATGATGTCTTTCTCAATTAAGGAGACCCGGACTGATGAAGTATCTTTTGGGATTGGTTCTTGCCTGCGTGTTTTCCGTCGGCGCGACGGAATTCCCCTGGCTTAATTTCGACAAATACGAAGAGTATCAGGTCGCCTCGGCGGACGAGGGGCGCGCGCTCCGCTATACGCAGCGGAAATTCCTGATCTATACCTATGACTCTCCGCGGGCGGCGGTGTTCGACTGCACGCTCCGCTCGAGCTCCCCGGCGCGCATCCGGGTCTCCTATGTCGCCGACGGGAAGTATTTTCAGGCGGAGAGCGCTCCGTTCTCCCCGGGGCGGAACCGGGTCCGGGTCGAAATTCCGCAGAAGGGAACCGCCCGGATCGCCTCGTTCGACGTGATCGCCGAAGCGGGAAAGCCCGAGATCGAGTTCCATAACGCGGAGCTGGAGTACGCTACCGACGCCGCCGGAGCGTTCCGGGTGGGGTTCGTGCGCCCCGGCAAGCTCAATTTCTTCCGCCCCGATGAGAAGATCGAACTGCGGCTCACCAATTACGGCGACAAAGAAGCGCCTTATGAGCTGGAGGTGAAATTCACCGCCTTCTCCGGCAAGGTCGTCACGCTCCGCACGGCGGGGAAGGCCGGGGCGGGAAAAAGCCTGTCGATTCCGGTTCCGGCGCTGCCGCTCCTCGGCCAGTGGGATGTCGCGTGGAGCCTCCGTTCCGGAGACGGCGCGGCGAAAGGGAAAACCGCGGTGGCGGTGCTCCCCGATTTGCCGGACTACCGTTACCGGAAGGGCGACTTCATGTTCGGCATGTGCGCCCATTCCGGCCGCTGGGCGGTGGGCGACCGGGAGTTGGAGGCGGAATTGTCCGCCCGGCTCGGCGTGAACTTCGTCCGCACCGGCGTTCCCTGGAGCAACATCCAGCCTAAGCTGGACGCGGATTACTTCGATTACAGCATCTTCGATTCGCTGGTGGACATCTACGGGAAGCAGGGCATCGAGCTTCAGGGGATGCTCGGCTTCACCGCCCGGCTCGCCGCTCAGGAATCACTCCGCAACGCCACGGACTGGAAGGAGTGGAACCGCTCCAAGCCGGATCTCGAACTCTGGCGGAAGTATGCGGCGAAAACCGTCGACCGGTACAAGGGCAAAATCAATGTCTGGGAAATCTGGAACGAACCCGATCTCTGGATGTTCTCGCATTTCGACGTCAAGGACTATCTCGACCTCGCCCGGGTGGCCAGCGAGACGATCCGGAAGACCGCTCCCGAGGCGACCATCTTCACCGCCGGATTCGCCGGCCTCGCCCATCACCCCAACCGTCGCGACCCCGATTTTCAGTTCAAGGCCATGCGGGACGGCAAGCAGTATTTCGACGTTCACGCCTACCACGGCCACGCCGGATTCGTGCCATTCTCGGAGCAGATCGACCGCAAGCTGATGCCGCTGCGGAAAGAGGCGGGCGTCACCATCCCGTGGTACGCCAACGAAACCGCCGTCTTCTCGTTGAACGGCGCGGACAAGGCCCAGGGGATCACGCTCTTCAAGAAGCTGCTCTTCTGCTGGTCCCGCGGTTCGCTCGGCTACAACTGGTACGATTTGCGCAACGACGGGTTCAACTTCAGCGACCCAGAGAACACCTTCGGCACGGTGACGTTCGAATACGAGCCGAAACCGGTCGCCAGCGTCTATCACACCCTCGCGCGTTTTCTGCGCGGAGCGAAATTCGTGGACGAGCTGAAACTGCCGGCGGGCTGCCACGGCTACCGGTTCAGCAACGGCCGGGACCAGTTCATCGGGCTGTGGAACGAGGACAACGGCTTCGCCGGCCCGGTGCCGGTGGACGCGCCGGGAGCCGCCCGCGTCGAGCGGATCGACTGCATGGGCAACCGTACCGCGGTTCCTTTCGCCGACGGCTTGTTCTGTATGGAGCTCTCCACCCAGCCGTATCTCTACCGGGTGGAGAACGCCGGTGACGTCCGGGTTCACGACGCGTTGGTCGATCTTGTGTCCGCGCCGGTCGTCGGGGACGGGAAATTCCCGGCGACGCTCACCGCCCGCAATCCGCTTGCCCGTGCCATCCGGCTCGACGTCCGGTTCACGGGAGGCGAGGCGACGGAAATCGCGCTGGCTCCCGGTGAAACGAAGACGCTGCCGCTCTCTGTGCCGGGCGCGAAAAATCTGAAGCTTGCCTACGCGCTGGCCGACTCCGCGATCAAGGGCGAAGTTGACGTTCCCCTCCGCCGCGCGACCCTGATTCCGCTTGGCGACGGCAACTATCGGCGGAAGCCGGATTTCCGCCTCGACAAAGTCGACCAGGTGACCTCGATCGGGGAGGGCGACCCCGCCATGCGCGACCGCACCTGGACCGGCCCTGACGATCTCTCTGCATCGGTCTGGCTCCGGGAAGACGGGGACTGCCTGGAACTGTATGTCGGCTGCGGCGACGACGCCTTCACCCAGAAGGGCGGGGAAAAGGAGCTCTGGAAGGGCGACAGCCTTCAGGTTGCGCTGGTGATTCCGGGGCAGCAAGGCGGTTGGAAGATCGACCTCGCCCGTCTCGAAAACGGCCGGAGCAGCTCCTATGTCTGGATTGCGCCCGCCGGGTTCGACGCGGAGAGCGCCGCCAAGGCGATCCGCCTCTCCACCAACCGGGACGACGCGAAAAAGATCACCAGCTACCGGGTGCGGTTCCCCTTCGCGGCTTTCGGGCTCACCAAAGAGAAGATGAAAGAGGGAATTCGCTTCAATCTGCTGCTCAACGACAACGACGGCACCATCCGGGAAACCTACATGCAGCTCTTCCCGGGACTCAGTTCGTGGAATAACCTCAGTTATTACCCGCTGATCGTGTTCGAGTGACCTGACACGCTCCGGGCGATCGCCGCCGCCGAGAGGCCGAATTCTTCGCGCAGCTCGGCGGTTTTTCCATGTGGAATCGTGCGCCCGGCGGGCCAGCCGAAATGGAGCAGCGGACCGTGCGGGGCGTTGGCGAGCGCTTCGTCCAGCGCCGAGGCGAGTCCGCCGGAGAGCACGTGGTCTTCGATCGAGACGGTCGTGCGCCCCTCCGCCAGCTTGCGGGCGAGTTCGGCGTCGAACGGGGAGAGGAAGCGCGCGTTGACCACGCAGCAGTCTCCGCCGAGCGTCTCGGCGACTTCGAGCGCCGTGTCGACTTCGGGGCCCATCGCCCAGAGGACAACTCCGCTTCCTTTCCGGACCACTTCTGCGCGGCCGGTTTCGAGCGCGGAAACCTCCGTATCGAGCGGAACGGCGCTCCCGCCGCGCGGATAGCGGATCGCCGCCGGACGTTTGAGTTCATAGGCGAATTCGAGCATTTTCCGCAGCTCCGCCTCGCTTCTCGGCGCCATCACGGTCAGCCCCGGCAAGGCGCGCAGGAACCCGAGATCGTAGATGCCGTGATGGGTCGGCCCGTCCTCCACCGCTCCCGCCCGGTCCAGCACGAAGATGACCGGCAGCTGCGGAAGGACCACGTCGTGATAGACGCAGTCGAGCGCCCGCTGCATGAACGTCGCGTAGACGGCGCAGATCGGGCGCAGCCCGCCCGCCGCGAGTCCGGCGGCGTAGGTGACCGCGTGCTCCTCGGCGATGCCGACGTCATGGAATCTCCCCCAGTATTTTTCCGCGAACGGGGCGAGGCCGGTGCCGTCCTTCATCGCCGCGGTGATGGTGTGGACTTCCGGATGGCGGTCGGCGAGTTCGACCGCCGCTTCGCCGAATACGCTGGAGAAGGTCGGCTTGCCCGAGCCGTTGATCTTTCCGGTTTCGCGGCAGAAGCCGGGGACGCCGTGAAAGCGCGCCGGATTCTGGAGTGCGTGTTCGTAGCCGCGCCCTTTTTCGGTGACCACATGCAGCAGTACCGGGCCGGTTTTCAGGCCGGCCAGGTGGCGCAGGTGGTAGAGCAGGTCTTTGGTCGAATGGCCGTCGATCGGCCCGATGTAGCGGATTCCCAGCTCCTCGAACACGCCGCCGGGCAGGATCAGGTATTTCATCGTCTCCTCGAAGCGGCGGATCATCCGGTGCAGCGTCTTGTGGCGCGGCAACGAGAAGAGCAGCCGTTTCGCGGCAGTCTTGAAGCGGTTGTAGAAATTCCCGGCGATGATCCGGTTCAGCGAACGGGCGAGCGACCCGACGTTGTGCGAAATCGACATCTTATTGTCGTTGAGGATGATGACCAGATTGTTGCCGTCGGTTCCGGCTCCGGCGTTGTTCAGCCCCTCCAGCGAAATTCCGCAGTTGAGCGAACCGTCGCCGACTATGGCGATCGCCTTGTGGCGGCTCCCGGCGGCGGCGAGCGCCGTCGAGATGCCCAGCGCCGTTGAAATCGCGCTCCCGGCATGGCCGGCCACGCTGGCGTCGAAGGGCGACTCCTCCGGATGCGGGAAGCCGGAGCAGCCGCCATGCTGCCGCAGCGTCCGGAAAAACTCCCGCCGCCCGGTCAGAATCTTATGGGTGTACGCCTGGTGCCCCACGTCGAATACGATCGAGTCGGCGGGCACGTCGAACACGTAATGCAGCGCCAGCGTCAGCTCGACCGTGCCGAGATTGGCTCCCAGGTGGCCGCCGTTCCGGCTTACCGTGTCGATGATGAGTTCACGGATCTCCTTCGCCAGCGCGTCGAGCGCTTCCGGCGGAAGTTTGCGGAGGTCCGCCGGGGAATCGATTTGTTCCAGATACATTCCGCTGTCTGCTCTCCTGCCATCCGAATGGGAGTTTAAAAATCATATTGCATCTATAAGATACCATAAGGGGAAGAGTTTTTCAATCTTCCGCCTTGAAATTCGCTTGTGCCGCGGGTATTTTATGGCGGGACTATATAAAAAGACGCGGTTGCCAAAAGTCCCGTCGCGCCTTTTTGTCCGCCGCTTTCCCGCTTCTCCACCGCCCCTCGGGCTTTACCTCTCCGGGTAAAGCCGCTTCGGGAGCGTTGAAGAACCGGCTTTGCGGCAGAACAAAAATTCATCGACGTTACTTTTGGCAACCGCGTCTAAAAAGGGGAAGGTTGCCGGAACAATGAAAACAAATCCGCTGTTTTTTTCCGCCTGTCTGATTCTGTTTCTTGCTTCCGGCTGCGTGTTTGAACCTTACCGGCCGGTGGCGGAATTCGACTTGGTTCTGCGCGAACAGATCGAGACGGCGCGCGAAGTGCGCGTTCTGGAATTCCGCAACGATTCGACTGCGGGAATCCGGCTGCAATCCTGCGATCAGAACGGGCGGGTGATCCGCGACCCGTACAACAGCTGGGCGCTGCCGCCGGGGCAGCTGGTGGCCCGGGCGTTGAACCTGGTTCTGCATCCCGCGAAGACGGAAGGGAAACCGGTGGTGGTCACCGGAGCTCTCGAGGTATTCGAGGTCGATGCCGGGACGCAGTCGTTCCGGCTGGCCGGGAGCTGGTCGGTCCCCGGGGAGAAACAGATTCACCGGTTCGACTATTCGGCCGCGGTGAACGGGGATTCCGCCGAGGCGACCGCTTCGGCGGCGGCCGCGGCGGTGCGGAAACTGGCGGAAGAGATCGCCGGGAGCGTGAACCTGTGAAAGGACTGCGGCACAAGCGTTCCTTGAAAGCGCTCTGCCTGCAGGTTGCCGATTCTTCGATCGTAATCTGGGGAGAGCTGCTCGGCTTTCTCGATTTTCTCCGGATGCTGTTCCGCACCATCGGCCGGACGGCCCGTCATCCGCTCCGGGTCAAGTGGCGCACCATCTTCTACTACATGGACAGCTGCGGTTCCGACGCGACGCCGATCATTGCGCTGCTCGGGCTCCTGATCGGTGTGATTCTCGCGTTTCAGGCGATCGTCCAGCTCAGCCGCTACGGGGTGGACAATTTCGTGGTCAACCTGGTCGGCACGGTGATCGTGACCGAGCTCGCGCCGCTGGTGACGGCGGTGGTGCTGGCCGGGCGAACCGGTTCCTCGTTCGCCTCCGAACTCGGGCTGATGAAATCGCGCGAGGAGCTCGACGCGATGGTGACGCTCGGGCTCGACGTCGGCCGCTTCGAAATCGTACCCAAGGTGATCGCGCTGATTTTCGTCATGCCCGGGCTGACCATCATTTCGGACGTCTGCGGCATCGTCGGCGGCATGTTGATCGTCTGTTCGATGCTGAATACGTCGATTGCGGAATATCTCTCCAAGACCTTTGAAGTCATCCAGCCGGTCGACCTGACGCAGGGGCTGGTCAAAAGCATGTTTTTCGCGGTCATCGTCGGGGCTGTCGGCTGCTGGAAGGGAATCAGCGCCGACCGCGACGCCCAGGGCGTCGGTCGGGCGACCACCGGGGCGGTGGTGATGTCTATTTTTCTGATCGTGGTCTCCGATGCCGCCATGACCGCGCTGTTCAGCTTTGTCAGTTAACCACAGGGGAAATCCAATCTCATGAATGAAGCGAATCGGTTGAAACTCGGGGGATTCCTGCTGATCTCGATCGCACTGCTTATCGTCGGCTTCGTTTCGGTCGGCATCGGCAAGATTTTCGAGCCGCGCTACAAGGCGATGACGGTGCTCAACACCTCGGTCGAAGGGCTGGCGGTCGGTTCGCCGGTCAAATATCTCGGTCTTCCGGTCGGCAAGATCACCGCGATGGCCATGCGGCGCAAGGACGGGTACATCGCGGTGTACTTCGACATCTTCCCCTCGGCGGTCGAGCAGGATTCCGCCTTTGCCGACAATTCGGACGACATGAATTTCTCCAGCGTCATGCGCAAGAAGAACCTGAGCTGCTTCATCAACGCCGCCGGAATCATGGGCGGCGCCTATCTCGAGCTTTCGTTCAACGATTCGCTGCCACCGGCGATGCCCCACCTCGACGTCCAGCCGCCGGACGGAGTGAGCTATGTGCCCTCGCGTCCCTCCCACATCGGCAACGCCATCCAGAATATCAGCCGGATGCTCGACGAGCTGAGCAAGGTCAACTTCATCCAGCTCTCCGACAAGCTCAACGAGACGCTCGACAACATGAGCGAACTCCTGAGCAAGAGCCAGCTCAAGGAGACGCTGGACAACATCAACCGGATCAGTTCGGACCTCGAAATTTCCAGCCACCGCCTCGAAACGGCGCTCACCGAGGAGAATGTGCGGAAGATCAACGACATCATCACCAATCTGGACGCCGGAATTCTTTCGCTGCGCAAAATCGGCTCCGACCCCGAAGTCGGTCAGATGGTGAAGAACCTCAACGTCTTCCTCGGCGACGCCGTCGCCGCGATCAAGGATGTCCGCGCCGCCGGGGCGCAGGTCGGCGACGATGCCGCCGCACTCCGCCTCCGCCTCGAAATGACCCTCACCCGGCTGGACAACTCGCTTAAACAGCTGCAGGAGTTCACCCAGGACGTGGCGAACGATCCCAACCAGTTCGTCGTCGGCAGGCAGGAGAAACCGGTCCAGCCGAGTTCCGGGAAATAGCACTCCGGTTCTGTTGCAAAATTGCGACACCTGCGTTATATTACTGACGCAGGAGGCGCAGCATGTGTGACAATTCGATTCTGGAGAGCATTTCCGACGGCGTTTTCACCGTGGACCGGGAGTGGCGGATCACCTATCTCAACCGTTCGGCGGAGCTGGTCATCGGCATCGACCGCTCCGAGGCGGTCGGCCGCCTCTGCTGCGAAGTGTTCCGCTCGAGCCTTTGCGAAGGGGCCTGCGCGCTGCGCAAGACGCTGGAGCAGGAGAAGCCAATCGTCGACCTCGCCTGCACGATCATCGACAACCGCGGGCGGCGGATTCCGGTCAGCATTTCGACCGCCGTGCTCCGCAACGGTTCCGGTGAAATCGTCGGCGGCGCGGAGACGTTCCGCAACCTGAGCGACCTCGAAGAACTCAAAAAAGAGATCGCCGCGCCGGGGCGGATCGGCGACTTCATCAGCCACAGCCCCTCCATGCGCGGCATTTTCGAGCAGCTCCCCGCCATCGCCGAAACCGGGTCGACCGTGCTTGTCACCGGCGAAACCGGCAGCGGCAAAGACCTGCTCGCCCGCACCATCCACTCCAGCAGCCCGCGGGCGAACAAGCCCTTCGTCGCCATCAACTGCGGCGCGTTCCCGGAGACGCTGCTCGAATCGGAGCTCTTCGGGTATAAAAAAGGCGCGTTCACCGGAGCCGACCGCGACAAACCGGGGCGCTTCGCCCTGGCCGAAGGAGGCACCCTCTTTCTCGACGAAATCGGCGAAATTTCTCCCGCCATGCAGGTTCGGTTGCTGCGGGTTTTGCAGGAGCGGATGTATGAGCCGCTGGGGGCCGTTGCCCCGGTCCGCAGCAACGTGCGGATTTTGTGCGCCACCCACCGCAATCTCGAAGCGCTGGTCCGTGACGGGAGTTTCCGGCAGGACCTTTACTACCGCATCAACGTCATCCATCTCGGGTTGCCGCCGCTGCGCGAACGCCGCGAGGACATCCCGTTCCTCGCGGAGAGCTTCATCCGGCGGTTCAACCCGGTGATGAACCGGCACGTCTGCGGCATCAGCAGCACGGCGCTTAAAATCCTCGCCGCCTGCGACTGGCCCGGGAATATCCGCGAGCTTGAGAACGTCATCGAGCGTTCGATGGTCTTTTGCCGGGACGAAATGCTCGACGTCGAACATCTCCCCCCCGAACTGGTGGCGGAGGTTCCCCCCGGCGTTTCCGGCGGCATCGCCGGAGCCGTCCGGGTTTCGGAGGAGCTGGCGATCCGGCAGGCCCTCGCCGACGCGGGCGGCAACCGCCGCTGCGCCGCCGCCGCCCTCGGAATCCACCCCTCCACCTTCTACCGCAAGCTTCAGGCGCTGAACCTCTCGGTCTCCCTCCCGGACGGGCGGCGCAAACCGTCCCGCTGACCGTCCGGCGCCGCGTTTGCGCTCAGAGCCGTTCGTCGTCCTCGTCGAATTCGAAATCGGGGGCGTCGTCGCGCGGCTCGATGCGTTCCCGCCAGCGGGCGGGGCGGCGGTTCTTGAGCCAGAAGAGCAATGCGCGCACGTCGGGAAGGATCTCTTTCGAAACCACCTTGCGTTTGCCGGTGGAGAGGAGTTCCCCGGTCTCCTTGTCGTACAGTTCTTCGGTCTGGACCTCGCGGTGGGTGAAGCCCAATGCCCGCTTGAGCAGCGCTTTTTCCACGGCGTCGGCCGGACGCTCCTCCGGATTCTGGAATTTTTTCTGTGTCATGTCGTCAGTCTCCCTGGTAAGACGTTACTTTCGGCAGTCACGTCTGGTTGTATTTGTGACAATTTTGTCAACCCGGCCTTGCAGGGACCGCTGATCCATGGTAAATTAGGGAAAGGGCAGGCCTGATAACGGAGAGGATGACATGCAGCTGATTACCGATGAAATCAAGGGATATCTTTCCAATTCTTCCATGATCCGCAAAATGTTCGAAGCGGGCATTGAGTTGCGGAAACAATATGGCGCGGACAACGTTTACGACTTCAGCCTGGGCAACCCCGACCTGCCGCCGCCCCCCGCCGTGAAGCGGGCGCTGGAGGGGATCGCCGCCCGCGCCGACCAGCCGTTCGCCCTCGGTTACATGCCGAACGCCGGATATCCGGCGCTGCGCGCGAAACTCGCGGCGCACCTCTCGAAAGAGCAAGGTGTCGAAATTCCGGAGTCGAACGTCCTCATGACCTGCGGCGCCGCCGGGGGAATCAACGTGTTCTTCCGCGCCGTGCTCACCGCCGGCGACGAGGTGGTCTGCCCCGCTCCCTATTTCGTCGAATACGGTTTTTACGTGGGCAATTCCGGCGGCAAACTCGTACCGGCTCCGGCGAAGGATTTCACCTTCGAGCTCGACCTCGACGCCATCGAGCGTGCGATCACCCCGCGCACCCGGGCGATCATCATCAACACGCCGAACAACCCGACCGGGCAGATTTACGGCCGCGCCGAGCTGACCCGGCTGGCGGAGATTCTCGCCGCCGCCGAGAAGAAGTTCGGGCGGATCATCTACGTCGTTTCTGACGAGCCGTACCGCTTCCTCAACTTCGACGGCGTCGAGCTGCCGGGGGCGTTGGAGATTTTTCCGCACGGCGTCTCGATCGGTTCCTATTCCAAAAACCTGTCGCTGGCCGGGGAGCGGCTCGGCTACATCGCGGTTTCGCCGGGGCTCGAAGGTGCTTCGGAACTGATGGCCGGACTCATCTTCTGCAACCGGATTCTCGGCTTTGTCAACGCCCCGGCGCTGGCGCAGCAGATCCTGATGGAGTGCATGGAGGCGCAGGTCGACCTGGAGATTTACCGCGGGCGGCGCGATGCGATGGCGAGCGTCTTCACCGAGGCGGGGATCGAATTCACGCTGCCGCGCGGCGCATTCTACTTCTTCCCGAAATCCCCGGTCGCCGACGACCGGCGTTTCGTTCAGGCCTTGCAGGAGGAACGGGTTCTCGCGGTCCCGGGGAGCGGCTTCGGCTGCCCCGGCTACGTGCGCTTCGCCTTCTGCGTGGACCGGAAGGTGATCGAACGTTCCCGCGAAAGCGTCATCAAGGCGGTTGCCAAAGTCAAGTGAATTCATGAATCGCAGCAGCAACCTCGAAATCGCGGTGTTGAACCGGATCAGCCGTGCGGTGCTTCAGGAGAAGGACGTCTCGGCGCTGCTGCGCCGTGTTCTGGAAATCCTCTACCTTGAAATGGGGCTGCTGCGCGGAACCGTGACGCTCCGCCACGGCGACCTGCTGTTTATCGAAGCCTCGCACGGGCTTTCCGAGGCGGAGAAGAAACGCGGCCGCTACCGGATGGGGGAGGGGATCACCGGCCAGGTGGCGCTCACCGGCCATGCGCGGGTGATTCCGGACATTTCCAAAGAGCCGGGGTTCCTCGACCGTACCGGCGCGCGCGGGCGCGGCTCTCATATCGCCTTCATCTGCGTGCCGATCCGCCACAAAGGCGAGGTGATCGGCACCTTGAGCATCGACCGCGAGGTGGTCGAGGGGGCCGATCTCGAACGCGATTTCAATCTGCTGGAGATCGTTTCCGGGCTGACCGCCGAGGCGGTCGCCGCCGGTTTCAACGAGCGCGAGGAGCGCTCCCGGCTGCTCGGGGAGAACGAGCGGCTCAAACAGGAGCTCGACCGGATTTCCGGTCCTCCCGAGATCATCGGCGACTGCCGGGCGATGCGCGAAGTCTACACCATGATCCGGCAGGTCGCCGCGAGCAGCGCGACGGTGCTGATCCGCGGCGCGTCGGGGACCGGCAAGGAGCTGGTCGCCCGGGCGCTCCAGCGCTCCGGAGACCGCCGCGACCGGCCGTTCATCGTGGTCAATTCCGCCGCGCTGCCCGAGAACCTGATCGAGAGCGAACTCTTCGGCCACGAACGCGGCGCTTTCACCGGCGCGGTGAGCCGCCGGATCGGGCGGGTCGAAGCCGCTTCCGGCGGCACGCTGTTTCTCGATGAAATCGGCGACGTCGGGCCGCAGGTGCAGGTGAAACTGCTGCGTTTCCTGCAGGAACGCACCTTCCAGCGGGTCGGCGGCAACGAGGAACTTTCGTCCGACGTGCGGATCATCGCCGCGACCAGCCGCAACCTCGAAAAGCTGATGGAGCAGGGGCTGTTCCGCGAAGACCTTTACTATCGGCTGAACGTGTTCCCCATCGTGTTGCCGGACCTCTCCGAGCGGCGTTCGGACATTCCGCTCCTGGCGGAACATTTCCGTGAGAAATTCAGCACGCTCCACCGCCGCAAGGTGAAGCGTATTTCAGCTCCGGCCATGAACCTCATGATCGATTACTCCTGGCCCGGCAACATCCGCGAACTCGAAAACTGCATGGAGCGGGCGGTGCTTTCGGCCACCGACGACACCATTCACACGTTCTGCCTGCCGGCGGCGCTTCAGAACGCCCGTCCTTCGGGGCCGGATTCCCCGGCTTTCGGCGACTTTACCGCCCGGGTCGAGGCGTTCGAGCGCGAGATGCTGGACGAGGCCCTACGAATCCACCGCGGCAATGTCGCCGCCGCCGCGCGCTCCCTCAATCTGACGGTGCGGATCATTCATTACAAGATCAGGAAACTCGGACTCGATCCGGCATCCTACCGGTAAGGATTCCGGACGGGCCGAAAAGCCCCGGAAAGGCGTATGAGGATGGACCTCCAACGACAGATCGAAGCGCAGGAACCCAATTTCGACTTGGAAGAAAACCTTCTGGGCAGCCGGTTCCATTCCATCGGCTACCACAGCCGGATTCCTTCCGACACCTGGGTGCACGAGACCCGGACCAATATCTACTACGCGCTGGCGCTGCTCGAACTCGGCGGCGAAGAACAGTGCGAACGCGCCGCCGCGGTGATCCGCAAGGTGCTGTCGTTCCAGGTGACCGATCCCTACGATCCTGCCTACGGCATCTGGCCGTGGCTCTGCGAGGAGCCGGTCCCGATGATGGCGCCGCCGGACTGGAACTGGGCCGACTTCATCGGCGCGGCGCTCTGCCATATGCTGGTGGAGCACCGCGACCGTCTCGAGGCATCGCTCGTTTCCGAAATCGGCGCGGCGCTCGAACGGGCGGCGTGGTCGATCTTCCGGCGCAACGTCCAGCCCGGCTACACCAACATTGCGATCATGGGCGCGGCGGTGACCGGCTGCGCCGGAGAAGTGTTCGGCAACGCGCTCCTCGGCGAATACGCGGCGCGGCGGCTGGAAGCCTTTCTCGCCCATACGAAGGAACAGGGCGGCCTCAACGAGTACAACAGCCCGACCTACACCTTCGTCGCGCTGCACGAGGCGGAACGCATTTTGCAGCTGGTGAAAACGAACCGGCGGCTGATCGTCGCCGCCCATGAACTTCATGCCTGTATCTGGGGCGAACTTGCCAAGCGGTTCCACCCGAAAACCGGCCAGCTTGGCGGGCCGCAATCGCGCGCCTATACCGAATTTCTCTCCGCCCGGACCGCCGCGTTTCTCTACGAGGCGACCGGGGTTGAAATTCCCGTCGCGGAGCCGGATGCCAAAGCGGATACGTTCGCTTACGACGGCATCCGCCACCTGCCGTGTCCCGAAGAGTTCCGCGGCCGTTTCGCGGCGCTCGGAGAAGAGGAGTGCCAGGTGGTCCAGCGTTTCGTCAAACGCGCCCGGCCGGAGATGGATTTCATCGGAACCACCTACCAGACGCCCGCGCTGACCCTCGGCTCGATCAGCCGCGAATGTTTCTGGACCCAGCGCCGCCCGCTGCTCGGCTACTGGCCGGCGCGCGAACGGCGTCCGGCGATGTTCCGCATGCGTTTCCTCAAGAACGGGCTGGACTTCGCTTCGGCGGGCGTCCGGATGGCCCAGGAGAAGAACCGGGTGGTCTTCGCCCTCAATATGCTGACCGATCGCGGCGACTGGCACATCGGGCTGGGACGGCCCGAAGACGGCTGTTTCTCCTTCTCGAAACTGGCGCTGCGTTTCGAACTTGCCGCCACCGACGCGGAGCTCCTCCCCGACGGCCGCACGATGAAGTCGGGCGCGTTCCGGGCGGTCGTCCACGGGCTCCCCGGCCGGTTCGAAGGCGCCCCGGTCGTCTGGACCGGCGGACGCGACGCCGATCGCGTCTGGGTCGAAGCCGTCCTCTACGAAGGCCCCGAAAAGCGTCTCCTGTTTGACGAAACCCTGCAGACCGTAGTTGGCGGCGGCGTCGAAATCCTCTCCGGGAACGCCGCCCCGTCCGACGACCCCGTCCTCTCCATCGATGGCGCTTCCTACCGCGTCGATTGGGGCGAACTCAAGATCGCCAACAGCGTCTCCGCCTCGATCTACGACTGATTCAAACGATTTCTTCCGGATTTTCCGCAGCGGCAGCTTGAATTGCCGCTGCGGAAACATTATTGTAAACCCATTGTATACGGTTTACCTTCGAGGATAAAGCATGGATCTTGTCAACGTCGCCCAGAAAATCCGCCAGTTGAGACAGCAGCAGCAACTGACCATCGATCAGCTCGCCGCCCGCAGCGGACTTTCCAAGGGGTATATTTCACGGCTGGAAAACTTCCGCACCGGTGCCTCCCTGCGCGCCCTGAACCTGGTCGCCGCCGCCCTCGGCGTCGATATGATCGACCTCTTCCGCCGCGAAAACGCCAGCCCCGAATACGTCTTCGGCCGTCTCTCCGAAGGCGAGCACATCGACCGCAACCAGGGCATCGAATACGGCATCCGCTACTTCGCCCTCGCTTTCGAGAAAACCGACCGGACCATGAACCCCTTCTTCATCGAGTACACCCCCTGCGAAAAACGCCGCGAACTCCTCCAGCACGACAGTCAGGAGTTCTTCGTCGTCCTCGAAGGCGAAATCGACTACGTCATCGGCGGTGACGAAAACACCCGTCGCATGGTCAAAGGCGATACCGTCTATCTAGACGCCCGAATCCCCCACGGCGCCCATCTTGCCCCCGGCTGTGAACGCGCTTCCGCCATGGTGATTTATCACTGATACTTTATCGTGGGTGTCTCCGACGGGCAGGGCGCTTCGCCCCTGCACCCCGGCCGGCAGGGTGCCGGTGCCAGGTACCAGATCCGCATCAAATGCTGCGCATTTAATGCTCCGACTAAGAAATTCGGGAGGTAGTGCGAGGTTCCGGAGGGCGCAAAATACCGCTCCGTCGGCACGCCTTTCCGCTTTTTTGCGGAAAGGCGGCACTCCTCCCCCTGTTTTTTCGCGGGGGTGCGAGAATGAACCGATAACCGATGGGCGGGG
>Ga0183100_1000081_pt1 | contig 142868 bp, 136 predicted proteins | sample Biomet2_FD_127789 | JGI IMG/M metagenome (GOLD analysis project Ga0183100, IMG submission 127789) | Microbial communities from bioreactor (seeded with anoxic lake sediment) at LBNL, California, USA - Biofuel metagenome 2 | ecosystem: Engineered > Bioreactor > Anaerobic > Unclassified ... | reverse complement strand
ATGGGACGGACAGGCTTAACAGGAAGCAATTCATTGTAAGTCTAAGATAACTTTCTATAGATAGTCCTAGGGGATACGCCAAACTCTTCAGACAAATCCTTCACTGTCAAGTTACCCTTCGAATAACGGCTGTTTACCGTTCCTTCTGTTAAACGTTTATGACCAACAAAAGTTCTTCCACACGATTTACAATACCAACGTTGGAAGCCCTTCAAATGGCCTCGTTTGATAGTTGTATTTGAGCCGCAATAAAAGCAGATTTTTTGCCATAAAAATATAAATGGAACAAAGATAATGACTATTAAAGAGTTACAAGGATTTTAAGCACACTTTTGTCACATAAGCCAAGAAGATACGCTCAAAATGAACGTCTTATTTATCAATGGTGATAGATATTAATCGATAGTAAATGGTATCTACTTTCCAATACAGCAAACCGCAGATATATGAATTTTAGCGAGTTATATAAAGTAGGAATGAAATTTGAGCCGAAAAATCAAGGTATGCAATACGTTGATATTCAGCGTGATATAAATTCGGTGGCATTTCTGTAGCTTTCTTCATCCTCTTGAAGTTTTAACTTACTTAACTTTATTTATGGTTGCGAAAGTGCTAATTAGCCCTAATTGGTGACATTTAGTGGTGTGATTCCCGGTGTCATTCATTAGCTTTATTTCGCCTTTTATTTCGCCAACCTTGCATGTGCTTCATCATGTCAAACATAGGTGAAGAATGTATCGTTCTTTTACCTTGTACACTTTTAGCTCATGAATGGTGCAAAGATAGTTATATTTCTCTGAATAAGGCTACTATTAAACGCCTAATGTAATCTAATAGATTATTTTGTCTCAATGTCCATTTTTGTATGATGCTGCTTATATGTTCCTTGGTCTATTGAATATGATATGTAAGACATCTGTTTCAACCAAGAAAAAAAGAGGACTTCAAATAGGATATTTCCACTGATGAAATGTGTATAAATATATTTCACTTATTCCACCGTGGAAAGTGAGGTGGACAACTTTGAATTTCCCCCAAAAGGATAGTTCCAATGAAAATTAAAAGATTTTTTCCTTTGTACCCGTAAGTTTAAGTTTATATCTGCTTATATACATATAAGGTAAACTTAAACTTGTGCCCCAAGTGAAAGCTCATACCGGTCGTTATGAAAGAAAGGGATTTAAGTTTAGTTTAATAGGCATGTATATATATCATGGTTTAAACTTAAACCGATAAACTAGATTCGACGTTGGGATGCATTACTATGGATGCTGTTAAAAGCGTTTCTTTTTTTTCTTGGTTGAAAATATTACCAAATACGGTAGTTAAGCAACGAAAACTAATCGATTATCACTATATATATGATACAAATCGCCTAAAAACGTAGAATTATTACGAATTATACAAAAATATTCTTTGTAATCAAATTCTTTGCGTACCTTTGTACCATTGAAAGTAACATTCTAAATATAAGATTCATATGATTAGAGAATTTTGGGTTAAGAACTATCTGTCCATTTGCGACAAGCAAGAATTGAGTTTTGTTGCTAAAGGACCTGCATCGGAACTTGTTTCTGAAGTTGTTGATGATGTGTTTCTATATAAATTGGCTATCCTCTATGGTTCTAATGCTTCGGGCAAATCCAATATGCTCATTGCCATGAATGAAGTATTTCGTTTGTTGGTCATGCCTAAATCAAATGCTGGTAAGAAGATTGAGGGTTATATACCTTTTGTGTTGACATCCGATAAACCTACAGAAATGCATGTATCCTTCTATGCAGATGGCATCAAGTATGACTATGATGTAACTTTTAATAGAGATTATATCCTTAAAGAGGTCTTGAATTACTACCCTAAGAAAGCCAAATCGTTGTTCTATGAACGTACTTTTGTGGAAGATAAGGTACAAGCCGACATAAAGTTTGGTTCAAGCTTAAAATTGCAAGTTAAAACGCAAGATAGTATTCGAGAGAATACGCTCAACAATCATAGTGTTCTTTCGGTTTGCAATAAGGCTGCCTTTAAAGAAGACATCGAGCCATTCAATGTGTTGAGCAATTGGATTATGACCAATTGTCATGATGTGGATGGAGATGGTGACAAAGAAAAAGGTATCGTTGAGATTCTGAATGAAGCTTATACTGATGGGAAGAAAAGAAAATTCTTTAATCAGATGCTTTGCAAGGCAGATCTAAACATTCTTGAATATAAGCCCACTGTTGAAGATAGAACTATTTCACAAGAAGTTCGTGATAGAATAAAGCAGGAAGACATTCCAGACAAAATGAAAGAGGCTCTTCTCAAATCTACAGTTGAATCCATCACTTTCTTGAATCATTCAGAAAATGGTAATTTTGAAATTCCCCTAAGACTCCAGTCTAAAGGGACAATGAAGTATGTTCGCATCCTTAATACGCTTTATGATATGGTTACAAGCTCACATGTCTATTATTTGGACGAGTTGGGTGAAGACCTTCACTATGATTTGCTGTTCTATTATCTGAATGTCTTTCTCTTTAATTCAGACAAATCACAGCTTATCATTACCAGTCAGGAGACAGCTTTGCTTTCTCAAGATTTAATAAATGATAATCGTGGAGTAGTATGGTTTGTTGAGAAAAATAAAGAAACGGCATCTTCCGAATATTCTCGTGGAGATTCTTTCGGGCTTCATAAGAATCTATCATTATACAATTCTTATCGTATTGGAAGGTTGGGTGCGAAACCTGAACTAGGTAGTATTTTCATTGATATGGAGGATTGATATGGGTAAACTGCATAAGACAACATTGATATTAGGTGAAGGATCCACAGAATTTTTCTATTTCAAATCATTGAATGATGTATTCAAGGGCTTGACTGTTAAACCGGATTATCCAAAGCATACAAGTATAAAAGAACTTGACTTTAAGATATCCGATGGAATTGCAATGGGATATGATTACATTTTCTGTGTGATTGATATGGATACGAAGGATGAAGAACCGGAACACTCACAATATGCTCGATTGAAGAAGAAATATGAAAAGCCTATTGTAAAGCCGAAGAAAGGTATTCGTTGCGAGGTGAAGTTCTTTGAAACTCATCGTTGTACAGAACTTTTCTTCCTTTATTATTTCAAGTATACCTCTCGTATGTATTCCGACCAAAATCTCCTTTTGAAAGATTTGAACCAACATTGTGAGTACCGCAAGAATATCGACTTCTTTGTCAAATGTAAAGGGTTACATTCGTTCTTTGAAAAGAATGGTGGCAGTCTTGAGAATGCGGTAGCTAATGCTGAGCAATCGATGAAAGAAAAGAATGCAGGAGATCGTGACTATACCTATTCGGAACTTGGGAGAATGATATCTTTATTAAAAAAAATATAATTTTTTTGCACAGCAAAAAATAGTACAACAAATCATGTATTTACGAACACTAGAGATAAAGAACTTCAGGGGCATAGGGCATCTTACCCTGAATTTTGATAGAAAGATAAATGTCATTATTGGCCCTAATGCAGTATGCAAAACGGCTGTAATAGATGCATTACGCATTTTCTTTCAATGGGGTGACAATGAATTAGAATCTAGACTCATTGTTCGTGAAGAAGATTTTCACAGGAAAAAAGAGGTAAAAGCAGACGGTTCTATTCATTATAAAAGATCTGAACAAGTAGAGTTGATTTATGTTTTTGATGATATAAAAGGTACACAACTTGGGGCATATAAATCATATGAGTTCATTGATACTGATAACATTTTGAGAGCACGAGTACATTTAACATTTTCAGTTAATAATGGAAGGGTTATTTCTTCAATCAATGCTGGTGGTGAAAAAGCTGAAACACGCCCTGATCCAAATACGTTATCCCTGTTTCGCCATTATTATCTTGAACCTCTAAGGGATAGTACTAGAAAATTATTATCTACTAAGGATAACCTTCTGGGGAAGGTAATCGCCAGAAAAATTAAGAAGGCTAACGCTGAAGATACCTACAAAAACATCATCATAGATGCGAATAATGAACTGCTTAAGCAAAAAGAGGTTACAGAAACGAATGTAGGTATTAATAAAAATCTTGCGAACATCCTTAAAGATGGTGATAATGCAGTAGCGCTTAAGATAGAACAGGATAAAGTTGATTATATTGTTAACGTTATCAAGCCATTTCTTCCTAAAGAGAGTGATGGGGATTTTGAGGGATTTAAGCTTTGGCAAAATAGCTTAGGATATAACAATCTCATCTATATTGCTACTGTACTCAGCGACATAAAAGATTGTCATAAAGATGATCCAGATGCAATATATGCATTATTGATAGAGGAGCCGGAAGCCCATTTACATCCTCAATTACAGGTTAATCTCTACAACTTCCTACTAAATGCAGATGATGACGATAATAGTCAGGTGTTTATTACAACACATTCACCAACTCTGACTTCAAGAGTTCCATTCCAAAACCTTATCTTGCTAAATGGGGATGCATATTTGATCAATAATTGCTTTGAAGATCGAGTAAAAGAACGCATTGTGTACGATGGTGATACTCATTTTACAGATAGAAGCATCTTGAAATTCAAGAAGATGCTTTCAAGATATCTAGATGTAACTAAATCTCAATTATTCTTTGCAAAAGGATGTCTTTTGGTCGAAGGTATTTCTGAGGCGCTTATGATGAATAAGTTCTCAGAGTTAATTGGGAGAAGTCTCTCAGATAAGCAAATTGAAATAGTAAATCTTGAGGGTACAGCTTTCATTCAATTTGAAATTCTGTTCAATTCCTCAAATCCTAAAAGACAACTTCCAATGAGATTGGCAGTAATTACTGATGCAGATCAATTTACGGATTCAAAAAAGACTGATTGGAATCTTGATTATCTAATCGCTGAAGGCTATAAGAAATTGAACGAACTACGCACGAAAATTACCAGCAGCCCAAAGAGCGGACGAATACAAAACTTGAACAATGCTAGTAATAGCCAACCAAATATCCTTATATGCGATGGTGACAAGACTCTCGAATATCAAATCTGTAGAGCAAATGTATCAGATACTATACAGAGTGTAACTGAAAGTTCATTGTATTCTTATTTGAAAGACTTAAGTGAAAGCAATATAAACAAAGTCATTGCATACATGGATACATTGGACGGTAGATGGTTCACGAATGAAGAGCAAATCAATATTTCACTGTTGTTGTGGAAGTGTATGCCTGGGAAATCCGAATTCGCACAAGATTTCATTCAATATCTCGATGATTTGAAAACAGATGGAAAACCAGTGAATTTTAAAGTTCCTGTATACATGAAAACAGCGATTAATTTCTTAACCAAATAAGGCCCATGATATACGATCTTACTCCAGTAGAAAGGCAGAGATATGTTGCAGCTCAAGGTAAAACAATTGTTACGGCTTGCCCTGGTAGTGGTAAAACAACCAGTATTGTTTATAAACTCGGTCAGTTGTGCCATGAGGTTGAATCTGCAAACAAACATGCAGGAGTTCTTTGTTTATCGTTTACAAACAAGGCTGTTGACGAGATTAGGATTGCGTATATGAATATGCATGGAGAAGATATCAGATACCCTCATGAAGTTTCTACAATTGATAGTTTCTTGACAAAGAACATAGTAATGCCCTACTGGTATTTGCATGAAGCATGTAAGAAACCTCCAATGATTACAAATGATGAAGCTATTTTACACAATGTATTTTGGCATCATTATACTAAAAAAGATGGAAAAGGCAGTGAAGCATGTAATATCAAAGAAGCTAGCACCTTAGCGCATACATATTCTCCTGAAGAGATACAACGGAATGGCAAGAAATATTACCAAAAAACAACAGCTTTGCCTGAGAAGCTGTATGCCTACGCAAAAAGTGTGGTAGATTATCGATTAGCTAATGGTTATTTGACTAGTTCTGACGCTATGAATGTCGCTTTAGAAATAATCAGTAAACACACTATTATAGCAGAGACTATTATTCGGCGGTATCCATACATAATTTTAGATGAAGCGCAAGATACGTCTTATGATCAATTTTGTTTGATAGCAAAACTTCTGAATGCTGGACTTCAAAATATCGAGTTTGTGGGTGATATTAACCAATCTATATATGAATGGCGATTTGCAAGACCAGATATTTTAGAGAAACTGACTCAAAAGGAAGGTTGGACTTATATTCCATTTGTTCACAACAGAAGATCTGTTCAGCGTATAATAAACCTTTATTCTAGATTAGTACCTAAACATAGAAGACAAGCAATAGTATCTACTGGTATTAAAGATAAGAATATACCTATACTGGTCTATCGTTATAATAGCACAAACAGCCAAAATGTTATTCAAGATTTCGAAGGTAGATGCAAATCAAATGAGTTAAGTGAATGGCTAATTCTGACTAGAGGGCGTAGTTTAGGGAAAATGCTTTCTGGATCTAAGGATTCGCCAGAGTATTGGAAATCTCCCATACCAGGCATGATTCTCTCTTCCTATCAAAATTTTCAGTTGGGTAATATCTCCAAAGCAGTCCAGCAGTTAGCATACGTCTGGAGCCTATTGATAACCAAGGAAACGGACTATGATGAGAGGAAAACTTTTGTAAAGTCTAAAGTCGAAGATAGTAATGAAAGTACTTTTTTAGTAAATATGCTTTTTCAAATGCCTGATCTTAGTGAAACTTTTGAAACGTGGACATCAAAAATGTCAGCGTTCCTCCAGGATTCCTTTAACTTAGATAATAAACCTGATTTCGAGGTGTATCAAAGGAAAAAGAAATTTGATATCAAAAAGATGGCAGGCAGTAAGTTGTCATCCTATTTTGGCAGTGATATTGGTCCTGACAAAAAAGGTAGAACCATTCAAACAATTCATTCTTCTAAAGGAACTTCGACAGATGCTGTCTTATTATTTCTCTCTGCTAATAATAGTGGGAAACAGATTTCTTTAAGTCTATTTGATAATGACAAGGATATGACTGAAAAACACAGATTACTTTATGTTGCATGTTCAAGAGCTAGGCAATTTCTTGCCTTTGCAGTTCCAATGGATTTCCCTGAAAGACAAATTCAAAAACTGCTCAATGGTGTTAAGTACGAAATAAAAACGCCAGGGGTAATTGAAGGCTTATTCTAAAATTGATAACTTGTGGCGATACAGATTATACTTTTGTTAGCCAAGCGAAAGTCATTCTACTTTGCTTCTGGAGCCATAATTATATGCGAATGGTCAAAATTTCATTGATATCGGATAGGTAATTTCCACTTCGATGCTTGCTCTTAGCGTGCCATTCTTGTTTGTCACCTCCTTCTACAGCCAAACGTAGAGTTTTCAATCCATAGCGGTGATTCAGATTATCAATGCTCTTCATGAGTTGGAAACGTGCCGGTCGATTCTTTATCTCGTCGAACAAGTTCTGCTGAATAACTGACGTATCGCTGATGTTTCCCAATATCACTCCAGCTTTTTTGTAACAGATGCCATCTCGAAAGATTTCATCCAATACAGAAAGAGCTGCTTTGGTTATCTCTATCGTATCCGATGTGGCTATGGGAAGAATGGCAGTTTGACCGTTACCATATTGAGGCAGATCCTCACGAAAGCGATTGCTCATGATATAGACCGTAATCGTACTTGCTACCGAATGTTGTCCACGTAGTTTATTGGCGCAACTTGCGGCAAAGTCAGCTACTGATGCTCGCAGAGAATCGATACTAGTCACCATATCACCAAAACTTCTACTGGTGCTGATGGATTGTTTTTGTACAACCTCGGCAGTATCAATACAAGGAATGCCATTAAGTTCCTTCCACGTTTGTACCCCAGGAAGATTAAAGTTGCTTCGTACCCAACTTTCCTTTTTGTCAGCAAACTCCAAGGGCGTGTATATCCCTAAATAATTCAGCTTGGCCAATGTCTGTCGGCCGATGCCCCAAACATCCGCAAGCTCGAACAGTTCCAAAGCTTTTCTGCGTTTGTCTTCATTATCAATCATGCAAACCGACCGATAGCCTTTATACTGCTTGGCAAACTTGCTTCCCATTTTGGCTAAGGTCTTGCTCGGAGCCACACCCACACTGACGGGTATATCGGTGTAGAGTTTTACTTTCTCAGCCACACCTCGCATATATTCCTCCAGATTGTAGAGCTTCTCCATGCCATCTAAATACAAAAACGATTCATCAATTGAATACGTTTCTGTATGAGGAACAGCAGATCGGAGGATATTATTCACTCGCTTGGACATGGCAGCATAGAGATACATATTGGTCGAGAACAACTTGACATTATTGTGTTCAACAATATCACGCATTTTGAAAATTGGATCACCTCGATGCAGTCCTATAGCCTTAGCTTCGGGAGTCAAGGCTACAATGCAACCATCGTTACAGCTCAGCACACAAATAGGCTTCCCATCCAGTCCTGGATGAAATACTTTTTCTACGCTACAGAAGAAACTATTGCAATCTGCTAAGGCTATCATGTTGATAATAAAAGAATACTACAATATGTATTATACTACAAACTATTATAAATGCTAAATAGTCTCTATTATAAATACTAAAACAAAGTAAATGCACTTTAGCTAGGTTTATGCAAAATATAGGTTACTACTCCCCATACACTAAAGCTATCTCCATCGGTGATTTCAATCTCGGGAAAATCAGGATTAGCTGGTACTAACCAACTGCGATTATCTTTCTGAATCACATATTTCACCGTGTATTCTCCGTTCAGTTCACACACGGCAATTTGCTTTTCAGAGGGGTTGCGGTTGCTCTTATCCACCACCAAAATATCGCCATCATGTACGTTGGCTTCAATCATAGAGTTTCCCTGCACACGAATTAGGTATGATGCATCGGGATTAGGGCAAATCATCTTAATCAAGTCAATATCCTGCGCCAATTCATCATTATTTAGAGGGATGGGAAAACCAGCCACAATCTTGACATCAAAAAAAGGTATAGTCTGAGGTTTGATTCTATTGGCAGGAATCAGTTCGCCCAACTTATTAAGCCGGTCATTGGCATCAAAAGACTGACGTGACTGTAACTCTTTGAAGATGCAATCACGGATGAACTCTGTCTTGTTCTCCTGCTCATCAATAAAGGTAGACACTTCTTTATCGGCACGGAAAGCATACAGTTTACTCGTACCTTTTGGTCGGCCAGCACCTTCACGCTTGCCGCCTCTATTATCTTTTTTATCTTGGTTGACCATATATTCAATATTTACGTGTTGCAAAGTTACACGTTATATTTGATAACTGTTATACAGCAATCATAAAAAGGATAAATCTTGGGTTTAAAACGCTAAAATCATAAGAAAATCATGCTTTTTCAAAAAAAATCGAGAATAATTATGGCTACGCAAAAAGACTGCAGAACGACCCTCTACCTTTGCATCATCAATCAGAAAGGAAGTATGGGTGAGTGGTTGAAACCGGCACACTGCTAACGTGTTGATCCAATCGGGTCCGGAGGTTCGAATCCTTCTACTTCCGCTTTTTGATGGAGCTTTGGCAACACGGTGGCATTGGTGTTATATTAAAGCTACTTCAATTTCAGCAATGCCTTCCTGGCATCCTTTGTGGAAATACGTGCATTGATTTGGGTACTGCTTACCTGTTTGTGACCTAACAAGGTTGCAATGTTGTATATATCCGCGCCACTATCCAGCAATCTCATTGCAAAACTGCCCTGGAACCGATGGAAGGTTATGTGCTTTCTGATTCGGTGACTGAAAAAATGAAATCCTTCCAATTTTCAAAATCTGAGTAGTTAATAGCAGTGATGAATAACAGATTTGAGTAGATACGGTATAACAAGAGTAGCTTAACCCTATCAATCCGTTCCAGTTCACTCTGTGAATGTTCTTTCCCGTACTTTTGAATCTCTTTCAGCAAGGTTAACTCTTCGGCAAATAGTTCATTTATTTCAGTCATTATCATTATTGCTCGTACAACAATTTAATGCAAGAAGTTTATAACACCCTTCGCTTTTATGGAATTTGAACTTATTTATTCAGTTTCTTCTTTATTATCATTTTTCTTTTGTTTTATCACGCTCTCACTTATCTTCTTCATCAGCTCATTTTCGTCCATTTCATTCATTTGATTGAGTAATTCTTCTGATATTGATGGAAAGTCTTTTTTCTCAAGCTTCATACGTTCTCTAGGCGGTGCTGGTGGCTCATTCCTCAATGGTTGCATCGATTTTATTTCCTTATCTATCCTATAAGCTGCGGCACCTGTCAAACGTTCTATATGGGCATGGGGGGCATTCCCCAATTGTTTCTCGCCAGTCAGGCACCAAAATAACACCTTATTCTTTGCTTCCAAATAAGCATCCAACTTACTGCGTAAAACCAACAAAGCATGCAGAGGATCTCCTGGAATATCTCTGTTGATGGCTACAATATCTTCCTGTGCATCACGAATGACGCCACGTTCAGCAGTGTGCCACTTAAACATTTCCATCATATCCCTGCATGGCATATAGACGGTAGTTAAAAAATGATGTTCATCTTTCATCCCCTTGTAATCTTCTTGCAATTGCGACTCATAAGACAATTTCATCTCACAACCTCCTTCATGAAAGGTCTCATCCTCATCATCAACAAGTTGTATGTAGCTATCTGCCCAAGGATACTCATTCCAATGGTAATCAATACTTCCTCGATGTTCTGGCATCCATCGACCATAAAAGTTGGTTTCTTTTGCCCATGCACTCAACTTTTTATAATCATCTCTTTCGGCAAACAGCCCATTATAGAAAACAAATTGCTCGCGTTTTTCGTTTTTATTTTCCTCCTTTATTATACTATATGCTTGTAATACGACCCATTCTCTTTCTTCTCGATCTTTCACATTAAAGAACAATGGGGGCATCCTATGTTCATCTTTAAGCCAATCTTTGGCTGCAATGTTCATTGTCGAGATTGGACGTATAACATCAAACAAAAGATGAGAACACTCTAAAGCCAAGTCTCTCGTTGTCAGAGTTGGATCATAATAATCATGTTCACGGGCATACCACGGGTAATTCTTCTCAGCAAAATGTTCAAATGACGTCCAGATATTAGTTTTCATCTGACAAGTATCGCACAGATAGGCATAGACCCTATACATACCTATCCACTGGTATTTCTTTCCTATACGTTCTACGGAGTTCTCTGTGCGAATCTGGTATGGCACATCGGAATCATATTTTCCTAAATCATCATTCCATCCAAACTTATGTTTTATCAAATAAGCTATTGCATACTCAATTTTCTTCAAACTTACACCCTCTCCATCGCGGTAGAAAATCCTAGACTTATTGTTACTGTTAGTTCCAATAATATACCGGCTGAAGTCCCAATGAAACAGCGAACGTATTATCTGCTTTCCACCATAAGTTTCACCAAAATATCCATCTGCTTCATAGTCCTCTTTTGGCATTTCGGCATAAATATCCTCTGTTACTATATAGGGTGGTTGAGATTTATTCCACACATCTATTGTAGAATCCTGATGGTTTGCCAACTCTAGAATCTTAAGCGTCCAGTGCCTTATCATCAAGTCTTGGGGTGCTTTTCCTGCTTTTCCGTAGTGGTAGGAATATATTTGTTCTGCAATACTTCTGCTGAAATTAACTTTGTAAACACTGACAATTACGCCATAAACCGCAGCATATAGGCCAGATAGGATATATGGGTCATCCACGGTATGGAATTTGTCTATCATTTCATTTGTTTTGTCCGCATGCTCTGACAATAGATTTTTCACTTTCCTCATTATATAAGCCCTTAAATAAGGGAAACTTGTACTCAGCATCCATATTTCAACTGTCAGCAACGTTTCTATTTCGTGCTGTAAGGTAAGCTGCAGAGGTTCTAAAAGATTCTGATAATACGCTCCATCGAACAATCCGTTTACTTTGGTAGTCCATACCAAGTCTCGTTCAGACATTGTCATATCCATTAACTTAGTATGTACTTTATCTATCAATCCTGTACTATACAGTTCAATATTTTGCAATATAAGCTCTGGCTGGATGTAGTCAGGATTGTTTTGTAAGATTTTCCCTATGATATCTGAAGTAAGTGTATTCTTTTCATTACGTTGATTACGGAAAGGCATACTGCTTAACAATAGGCTCGTCAGTTTTCCATTTATAAATTCAGGTTGTTGCCATATTGCAGCAGGAGGGTTCCATAAACTCAGAAATGTTTTTACAAAATTAAACTTCTTCTGCCAGTTTTGATTCGAACGATAATCGGCATCCATTCTATCGTATATCCTAATGAGTGTCTCAAAGCGCTCGCCGTCATCACAGTTGCGACTCAACAATCGCTCAGCTTTCAAGTAGTCACCCATCGAATCGAATTCAAAATCTACAAAGTCACCTTTTTCCGTAGTATATTCACGAAGCAGATTCGCTTCTAGACAATTTCTCAATAGGCTATTTTTCCATGTCCTGAAAGGACAAAGTTTATAAGAACGCTTATAAGCCAATTGCCTTGGCAAGTCATCACATTGGAACTGTTCAAGCGAGCGTTGTGCAACCCACAATATATACTTACTAGTTATATTCTGTTTTACATCTTCTTCTATGCTATCTGATATTTCGTAGTTGCGCTTTTGTAGATACCTCTCATATATAGGAAGCCTCAGCACCATTTCGCGCTCGTATGGGGTCTGATTATAATAGGTTTCGCAGAACATTCGCAAAAATAGAGGATTCCTGAATTCCTCTATCTTTGTATAAGGAGATTCATCAATTCTTATATCATATACCTCGAAATAATCTTTAATTGCTTTCTCTCGGTCAGCAAATCCCTCTACTTCAACCTTAAGCCACTCATATCGTAATTGATCATTCAACAGGTCTTCTTTTGAAAGAGTTCTTAACGAAACAATCAGTTTCAAATGACTATAGCGCAATATTTTGTTTTTAAGTACTAGTAGCTGTTCCGTCCAAAAGTGGGTTCCTGCTCCTTCGTTCAAGGCATCTATAATGATAGTGGCTGTATTTCCGACTTCAAGTTCTAACTCATCATTCAATGCTTTCAATGGGTCTGAATCTCTCCACCCCATCACACGTGCCATTGTTGTTACAGGATCTTCTATAGAAGAAAATTCCGACCCTAAAAACATATAGACTCGTTGCTTCGAAGTTATACTCTCTGCTTTTCTATATAACAAATGAGACTTTCCACAGCCAGCAGTACCGCTAACATGCATGAGCTTCTTTTCATCATACATTCTCTTGTCGTGGAGCCAAGTATTTATTTTCTTGAAAATAGTTCTTAATTCCTGACGATAGTCCGAGTGTAATTGATTATCTCTATCAGACGGATTTAATATTCCGTAGAATTCATCGGACACTTCATCCGTGATAAGTCCATCTAGCCAATAGTTTTTAAGGGCAGGTATCGCATCTATACTTTTCCGGATTGAATCTGCAACTTTTTCATGCCAAATAATATAGCTCTTATGAATGCTAATCCGTTCCTCTTCAAATCCATAGCCGCAGAACCGCTCAATAGCTTTTTCCACGTATTCATTCACAACATGTACCCTATCGTTATATCGTGTTTTTAATATATCAAAGGTATGGTTTCGAACATGATCGTAGCTTCTCTTCAATCCATAAGGTGTATTGTCAAATAGGTCACACCTTTCTTCAATCTTGATTTTCGTTTCCTTTTCCACCATATCCTTAATGGCAAGAACAGAAAGATAGCCTAATGAATGATACAGTTGATCTGTTTCTATACCTACAACCATTCCGAAGTCATTAATCACTGGCGACCCAGAAAAACCTTCATAGCTATTAAAACCGAAATTGTCAGTTCTCACAATCATTCGATCAAAGCCGCCTTTGAGGTCGGCTTTCTTCCGGCTGTTTCTCACCGTTACCCCGTAATAGTCCACACCATTGCCCAATTCTCTCGGATACCCGACTATCAACAAATCAACACCCTCTTTAAATTTACTAGCTAATAATGGCAATACATACTCATTAGGGCATATATGTTCAATACATTCTAAAATAGCCACATCTGGAATGTCACGGTGTGCAATTACACGACAAATCTTATACTCATCCTCAACAACCACTGCAACCATTGCTTCTTTGTCTAAAATATACTCAGCTATTACATGTCCAGCAGTCAACAGGTGTGTCGGTGATATAAAGAAAGCAGTGCCGCTTACATAGCTCCCGCAAAACACGGGAACAACTCCTTTACCTCCGTAATTGTCAATATTCAAATTCATATTTATTATCTGTATTCAACTGTGTATGATAATTATTAAGCAACTGTATTGTCTTTTCTTTATTCAATTCTTTCCAAAGGTTGATTCCTTTCTCATGATTATAATGAATCACCCGCTGTTCTATTCCCTCTGCCAGTGGTTTCATAGTAATTTTTGCAATAGTTTCAATATCTGGTCCTTCATTATCTTTTCCTCCTGTAAAGAAGTAGTGAGCCGAATCAACTTTGGCATTTAGTTCTATGCTAGTATTATGCTTGCTCCCGTGGTGTGACACCTTCACTGCTTCAAACCAAATACTATCATCATCGATGTTATTTAATTCATTCACTACTTGCGATGATATGGCGTCTCCCATAAGAAGTATGCGTTTCATACCTTCACAACCTTCCCAACAAAGAGCTAGTGACACTTTATTAGCATTGGTAACATCATATTCCTCTGCATCTGTTTTTGCGCTATTATTCAGCGTTTCTTGAGTGATTATCGCAGCATTGATTTTTCTTGACAAAGAGGGGCTTTTACGTAACTCAGCCAGTCGCAGCATCAATTCGTAGTATTTATCCTGATCCAAGAAATCCTCATTTGGAGGTGCAGAACTTAATCTTTTGGCATATTCTAATTTTACATCGTGTAGCAAATTGTCCATCGCGCCTTGTGTTGGAGACAGCACTCTCAGTCTTCCCCATTTTTCATTATTACCAAGTGGTATCGTCTCTCCTGCCAATATCGGAGTTTGTCTCCATACGGCTTTCCACTGCGGATGCTTATTCAACTCAGTGATTAAACATGCCGCATCCATTCCATTCGTTTTTTGAAATGCCTCATCTACCGTTGGCGGCAACAATTCAGCCACGGACTGCAGTTTTACTATGATTTTGGGAGGCAAAGTCTTAGGTTGTTCCGTTTGTGGCTGGAACCCATTGAACAGAATCATCCCAATTTGCATATCTGAAAAATCAGGATTACGCATTAACTTGGTTATTCCATTAACATGGTCGCTGTCAATATGAGTCACTATGAGTACATCTATACGTTTGTAAAGCTCATCACGTATATAAGCCTTTATCTCATCTGTCAGTACATTGCAGTCCATCATAATATGAAAACTGCTACCATCCATCTCATCTTTCATTACGAGAAAGATGCAGTCGCCTGCTCCCGATTCAAATGTTTTTATTATTGCTCTCATATTCTATTCAAATTGATTTTTCTCGATAAACATTTCATTTGTCGAGTGCTTTCTTTGAACTTAAACGTGGCAGTTTTTTTCTCAAAGGTGATGATTGAGTTCAAACTTTGGCTATTGAAATAGGCCAAGCAATTTGCAAAATCTGTACAAACTTCTATACTACTTTTCGTATTAAATGCAACGAACAATATGGGACTAGTCTTCAATGAAATATCCCTGATTATGATATTGCGATCATTTAGAAATACCACTGCATTAAAGGACAAGTATTCATCCTTGTTAAAATCAGGTTTTTGAGTTAAGCATAATCTCCAATAGTAACTCTCCTTATAGAGATTCTTTATCACACGTTTTGCCCCTAAAGCAAATTCTTGAAACGATGTATGTATAGGCAACCAATCTTCTTCTTTCATTTTTTCCAAATATTAATGTCTTGTTTGGGCTATTGTTATTGCACAGACAACTTTTGCCCCAAAACCTTCAAGTATTCTGCGTTCATTTTCAATGCTACGTCCAGAAGTACGAACATCATCAAATAAAATGACATACTTATCGGAGAAATAATAGCGATCATACGATTTTCCACCGACTCCAGTACCTCCTTCATGCTTAGCACTCCCATCACATGTAACTCTGATATGGTCATAGGCATTTGCCATATTTAAATCAGAGCATACTGTATTGGCGAACTTTTTGAATCGTAAATCCGTTTTTGTTTGCGTTGAAGCTGTTAAACAAACCAATGTCAAATATTCCGTCTTTGAACCGAATGTGGATCGCAAGATACTTTCAACGAGGTTAATGACCTTTTGTAAAGCTGAGTTATATTCACTACTACTAATACCTTTCGAAGGATCATTTTTAAAATGCCAAACTGTTTTCCAGGCTTCCCACATAGATGAATTGGCATTATCCTTATACATTGAATATGGATAATACTCATAGAAATACTTATGTTTAAGAGTGCTATTGGAACTTGAATTCCAGTTACTAACACAAGATGGTATGGAATTTACAAGATTGCGCCTTTCTTGTTCTTTTCGTAGAGCAACCAATTCTCTTTCCCTTCTTTTCCTTTCAGCCTCTCGTCTTTCGGCCTCACGCTTTTCCTTCTCCTGCGCCTCTATTTTTGCTTTATATGCAGTATTATATGTTCTTTCATCCCTTTCATATGAGTATTCATGACTAAGTAATTTTTCAACTTTGTCATCCGTTATATCATAATCCGAGATAGAATACTTTATGATTCCCCAATGAAGTTTAAAATAATATTTTGTTGCTTCTGGATATTTCCTTGCTAGAGACTGTGCTTTTGCTTTTCTCTCCGCTTTTCGTTTTTTTGCACATTCTTCCTGACACCTACGTTGTTGGGCTTCAAAATCAGCACGTTTTTGTCTTTCATTATCTTCATCGATACTTCCTCCAATAGCTCTTCCGATGAAACAGCACACTACTGCAGCTATCAAAACTAACGCTGAGACTTCAGTAATAGCGCCGATGACCATTCCAACAAACCATCCAATATAACCTCCTACACTTTTCATAATGTTTTGCGTGTTCTTAATTATCTAATCAAAGTTAAAATCTCCATAGGTTTAACGATAGCATGGCTATACCCAGAGTTTAAAAGTTCCTTTTTTTCTTTAGTTCCCCAAAAGCATGCCACACTTTCTATCCCTGCTGAGTTAGAAGCCTGTATATCTATCACTCTATCTCCAAAAGAAATGGCGGATTTTGCATCAACATCCATTATCTCTAGTGCTTTTAACATCTGATCAGGATGTGGTTTTATTGGTTTCGCATCATGATAACTAACAATCCATTTTGCAGGTATTCGAAATTGTTCAACTAATTTTTCCACATATGGTCGTGGACTGGTGCTAACAATGCAAGTCTTAATATCGAATTTACGAATGATTGCAAAAATATCTTCAATACCTACATACAAGGTGCATTGTGGAATCAACGAATAGGCTTGTTGCCAATTCCTTTCATGTCTGGCAGGTTCACATATCGTTGTATCTACCAAAGTTAAGTCCAAGTCAAAAATAATGTTTCGCATAGTAGTAACCTTAAAACAAACTCAATTCTCCGGGATGGTTTTGTACTTTATCCCTATAATCATCTATTGCTTTTATTGCATTTTGGAAATTATCAGAACGCAAGGGGATAGCCTTTCCATTTGCAATTAACTGAATATTGCCCTGGACTTTTTCGTTTTTTCTATCTTCATCTTTCTTATACTCAACCATGAAGAGCGGTTTGTGTGATACTAGTGTTGTATTTACAGCGTGCATGGTACCGCCTTTTATTCCAGTTTGAATAGCAACTGTAGCATAAGAAAGAGCAGCCTGTAATCTATCTCTAGCAACAAGAGCATATCTGTTACACATCTGTCCGATTGGATATTCAGAAAGAAGTAAACCTCCTTTCTCGACAATTTCCTTTGCCAGCTCTAGGTTTTCTTTAGGATAGATGGAAGCCCAATCCAAACCATTTGCAAGAAAAGCGGTCGTAGTCCCTTTTGCGTTCAATGCCCCACGATGGCCTGTCGTATCACATCCTATTGCCAGTCCTGATACGATATTAAAGTTCTCTTTTGCAAATTCACCTGCAAAGTATTCACCAGCCTTAATTCCATTCGCAGTTGGTTCACGGGTTCCAATGACTGCAATGCCTGGTTTTTGGAGAACTTCGAGATTCCCTCTATAATAAAGAATAATCACAGGATCTTCTTTACCTTCTTCGTTGATACAATTCTTTAGTATTGAAGGGAACTTTGAATCAAAATAGGATAGGATTCCTATGCCGTCTCTTTCAGTAGCATCAATAAGACGTTCTGCAGCTCGATATGCATCTTGTAAATCTTCAGAGCTGTGCTTTTCAAATTGTTTACCTGATTGCTTGCTCCAAAAATTACATAAATCTTCACAAGTTTCGATATTGCTATTTACTAAGTTTGCAATCTTCAGAATAGTCTTCGTTCCAACGCCCTTGAGCTGTTGAAGCGTGATGATGATTTTACTGTTTAGTGCCATATTATTTCGTTTACTTTTGGTATATTATTATTTAATTCACATGTTCTTCTTATGAGGCGAAACCAATGATTGCAAGGACGATTAGAATAACAATTACTATGATATAGCCGGTATTGCTTGGTTTGTTATTTTCAAGCTCCGTTACTTTTTGTTTTGCAGCCATCAACTCATTGGTCATCTTAGTTACAGAAGTTTGCAACACCTTATTGGTATTTTGCATCTGTCCGAGGCTCTTGTTGAACTCGCCCTGTTGCTTTGTTTGCTGTTCTTGCAGTCCTGTCAAAGTTTTACCTTGGATTTTCAACTGTTCCTGCAATTGAGAATTTGCCTTTTGCAAGGTCTCATTTTGGGTAGTATGAAGCTTGTTAGCTTCCTCTGTTGACTTTTTGTGTTGTTCGGCCATTTCCTTCACAACCTTATCATGCTCTTTCTGAGCCTTCGTCAACTCCTCTATCTTTTTATTGGAGGCATCGGTCTGTTCCTTGTTCTGCTTTTGCAGTGCTTCCAACTGCTTTGTGAGTTCTTGATTTTTTTTGTTGGAGTCTTCAATCTGCTTTTTGAACTGACCTTCAACCTCCTTTACCAAAGATGCACGAGAGTTGTTGCGCTTCTGAACTACACCGTCGGTGATGTCTCGGAAGTATGTTCCAAGGGCATGAGGAATGGCGATGGCTTTATCTGCAATGTTCAAGATAAACAGTTTCTCACCTTCATGACCTGCACCATACATCCATGCGGTATCCATATTTACCAATGTCTCTAGAAGTTCTACTTCGTCTAAGGCTTCAAGTCCAGCACCACCTCCACGGATAATCGCAATGACATCGAAATCCATTGTATCAAGTTTCCTTAGCAATTGGCAGAAGACTTTTGTTCTTGCAAAAGATTCTCTATATTCCTTGAAATCAACATGTGTGCGAGCGGATTGTACGCCTTTCTCAAAGTCTTCATTAGTAATACTCGTTTCTGCATATACCAACGCAACTTGTGGTCGTTTGTCTTGATACAATAGGGATTCAAGGATGTTATCAATGTTCTTGAAACCTTTCACAGACTTGATACGACGCAGTTCTGTACGTTTGATTTCATCCTCAGATATGGCCAACTCTTTTATCTTCTCCACCTCTGTCACCTTCAGGACTATCTGAATCAGTCCTTTATTGGTAATAGAACGATCAAGAATGCCATGAACAGTAATGACATTACCGTTTTCAAGGTCTTCACGGAGATTCAAAGGCATGGAGAGGGTGAGCTCGTCACTGGTACTTTCATCGACGAGCCTGTCATTTGCTGTATGATAATACTGGTTGATATAGGTGCCTTTGAAATAAATGCCTCGAAGACACACAACTTTCTGATTCACCTGACCTGTGGCCAAGTGATTGCGAAGTATGCCGATAATCTCTGATGGCTTGAAGAGATTAGCAGGTGCAAGAATATTTAATGATTCAGGCATATCTTTTGAGTTTATAAAATTTGTGGATTAATTCACCGAAAAATCCTTGAGGAGTTCAAGGTGCTCTATGAGTCTTCGGATGTCAAAGATGCCACGATTTCCACATCCTGAATAGTGGCTGATTACCTCCAACAGCAACATATTATCAAATATTTTACACTTGAATAGTAATTTTGAATTGTCTCCTTCGGATACTAATTTGACGACCTTACCTTTATCTATCAGGTCTTGTGAATAACAACATATAAGTTTCGCGACTTCATATACAAAACTTCGGCTTTGGTTATCATATGTATCTGTATTAGACAAAAGATTGTGAGGGAGATATTCCTCCAGTTTTTCAACAAGTTCATCAATAGTGTATTCTTTGTGATACATTTTGTTGTAAAAACATAAATATTTCTGTCTAAAAAACTCTAACAGAACAATTACTCCTGGATGAACATATTTATTGTGTTCAAAACTCAAGAGTGCAATGCGTATATGCGTGAATTGCTTTTCAATTTGGCGAAGATTGAAATTCATATTTGAGAACAAAACTTCTGTTGTCTTCAAAAAATCTGAAGATTCATCATTTGGACTGAAATACTTCCTTCGCTCTTCATTATTGAAGAATTTGTCAAAACCATATAAATCATATAGGTGTCGGCAATATTCCTGTAAATCGGGCTTCGGCAACAGATACTCAAAATCGATGAATCGTTTGAGGTATTCTTCCGCATTAAGCTGTTCACTACCAAAATATCCTTTTATGGAATTGCAGAGTTGGGCTTTGTCTATAGACAAAACAAAGATTACACCAGGGATATTGAATAGATGCTTGATGCGTTCAAGAGTCTTTACAGCATAATGTGGGTTGCACCGATCAAGTTCATCCACAATGAAGATAATTGGTTTGTCTGGAGAAATCATACTGACATAATCAATCAAACAATTTCTGAACTCGTTGATAGAATTGCTCTGTTCTTCAAATTCATCCAAAAGAGAATCAAAAGAGTCGACTGCCTTACCCATTCCTACCTCTAATACTTCTGCGGTTTCCTCTCCTATATAGTTGGTAGCTAACTTTTTAGCTATCTTTGGCACCATACCGGACGCTATAGTCATGAAGGATTTTGATATAGTTGCAAGCGTTTGTTTCACACCTTCGTTAGGTACAAGTTTGCGAAACTGGGTGATAATGCCAATGAGAGGATCTGATATAAAATCATGTTCCCATACATTGAAATACAATGTTTGAAAATTTTCATTTTTCAACTGTTGTTCCCACATCTTGACAAATGTGGTTTTACCTGTTCCCCATTCACCACAAACTGAGAGTACACCGCCTTCATTCAATTGGCTAACTACCTTAGTCAAAATGGATGCGTAAGTATTCCTATTGAGTTTGCAATTCTGAAATGGAGCTTCTTTTGGTATTTCTATTTCCTTTGTCCGGCAAATCATATGACTACTTCTTTTTAGTTGTTGATGTTTTTTCGTAAGCAATAGCTTCATCAATGAATACTTCTGCTTTATCCAAGTAGTTGTAAGTGTTATACCCTTGGATTTTATCGTCTTCCACACATAATACATTATTCCAGTACATACCATCATAGATAGGACGCCCAGGGTCAAGACAAAATAGGAGAGTTGAATCATTTTCTTTGTTATATCCAATAACCACAATTGCATGACCTCCTCCTCGCTTGTACGTATAGCCAATTTCTACGGGCTTATCTTCATCCAAAACTGTAGTTATTGCGGATAAGAGGTTTATTTTATCATCTTTGCAGAAATATTCAGTGGTAATTTTACGCTTATAAGCGTGCTTAAGGTCAACGTCAAGTTTATCCAAGACATAACCTTTTCGCAAAAGTCCTTGCTTATTCATTAATGTATTAATGAGCCGTCCAACGGATTCGCGCCCATTGGGATTCTCATTAGAGAGTGATATTTCTTTCTGCGTAATAGACTTAGTCATCAATAGACACATCACCATACTGTAAACAGCGCAAGCACCATCCAAATCACCTTGTCGGAGGTGTACTAATCTTTTTGTGCCTTTAACGACAAGACCGTCCTTCCCTAGTTTTATCTTATTGATTATTTTCATTTCTCATCAATTTTAGCAATGATTTCCTTAAATTTTTTTCGGTACTTCCAAAGTAATCCTTGCTTTAATGCTTCACTCGGTGTCTGGTTCATTATCTTCTCAATCTCTGCTACGGCTAAGAGGATGTGATTGATACTGATACCATAGGGAATGTCATTGCGTTCTATATAACCACCAAGGTATTTCTCTGATGGATTCTGAATACCCAAACGCTCACAGATAAGCCATGAGACTGTTTCTGCCTCAAATTCACGTTCTTTATATGTTAGATTTGAGCCACGACAACCCCAAGCTTTTTGCGGATGTGGTAAGTGATGACAGTACAAATGCCCCAACTCATGAAGAATAGTGGAAAATGACTGACCAATATCGGCTTTTACATTTACACTAATGGCATAGTCCGACTCTATTACGAATTGTCTTCCCTTTATTTTTATGGCAACTCGTTTTCCTGGCATCAAACGAAGTTCACCTCCAAATAAGCCTGCAGCATCGAGGCTGTTCTCAACAGCAATTCCAGAATAAGCAATGTTATTCAGTAGCTTATTGAATTTTTCCACAGGAATCTTGCCCTTAACTTGATAAGGATTGGCAAGATAATCAAGAATTTCTTGTTCACTTTTCGACTTCTCATCGATGGCTTCGGTCTCACTCACATCAAAGATTGGGAAAATAGGGCCAAAAGGGATGAGAATAATCAAAGGACGAGAATGTAGCTTGATTTTGCGATTGTATTTATCTAGCCATTGTTTCTCCGTCAGTGCATAACGTGCAGAAGGCATCTGGAGATTTACTAGCCATGCATTATATGGTGAGAGGTGTTTAAATCTTGCACAGAAGTCCAAGAGTTCACGGAAGTTCTTGCTATCGTGATACTCACGGACTTTGGTAAACAGCCTGTCAATTTCTTGAGTGATTGTTTGATTTGCCATATCGGATGATGTTTATTGTCAGTGTTCTTTGAGATATGTTATCGTACAAGCCTTACACTTACGACGTTCCTGCTCGGAATATCCCAAGGAGAAACGCTCGAATCGCTCAAATATATCAAGTCCTCTGCCAAGCAGAATCTTCCAACCATTATTGGCTTTTATGCTTCTGTCATGAAGATTTGCATCGAACTTATAGCTGAACTCTATACCAGAAGCCTCTGCTTCCTGCTGGATCTCATCCAAGGAGTCTATCAACTCAGGGCATTTATCTTCTTCTTCCCATGTCACGAGGTTAATCTTTAAGCCCTCAGGTGATTCATGGGTGTCAAGGATGGCTGTCATCAGATCCACAAAGTTGCGGATTTGCCAGAAACTGCGGATATATGGGTCCTCTATGATAATCTCAGTAGCAGACAGCAGGTATGGACAGAACATCTTCTTGAAAGATAACCCTGTCTGTCCGGCACGGATATTGATGCTCTTTTCAGCAAGAACTGGGATACGTGTACGTTGTGCTGATGGCTCAGTTGTTTGTGTCACTCCTTCTGTGCCTCCTTGTGTCTGCTCCGCTGTTTCAGTATGAGTTTCTTGAACCGAAGATTCTTCCTGTGGTTCTTCAAATACGGGTTCGGTCATGCCGGCATTGATGCGTTCCAGAGTCTCAACTTGTCTTTCAATACCATCTTTGAAAGATGTATAAGTGAATTTAGCTGGTTCAGCCTTGAAGGTCTCATCAATGAGATATAGTTGATCTTTGACACGCTTTCTACCTTCTGCGGCGAACTCAATAAGTTCAAAAGCTTCTTCCACTGTCATCACCTCATTCGGATAGATGAGCTTGACGAGTCCTGAGAATGTCTTTCGGATGGCGTTATGGTCACGTTCTGACAAAGAGCCGTTAAACTTAACATACTCATTTAGTAAGCCTGTTAAATCCTTATTTCGTAAGTCATGAAGAATAGCTGAAACATAGTCTGTGATGAGTCCATAACCTTTCGAGAAACTATCTTTTTTCAACATCTTGATTTCCCATCCTGGGTTATACAGATGAATACGGTCAAGGAAAGCACCCTTTATGAAAGAGGTAGGAATGCTTTCAAACAGATGGCTGTTTTTGAGCATATAGGGTACGGTATGCTTTGTATTTCCTACGAAACACATGGAGGCACTTGCCTCATGCGTTCCTTTTCCACGGTTAAACGACTTGTTGGCAAGGTAGTTCTGCATGGTATCTATCAATACTGCTTCGATGTTTCTTCCCTTCTGTTGCTCAAACTCATCCCAGGCGACGACATCCCAATAACCTACAAGTCCAAGAATCTCTTTATTTCCGCTTATCTTCACGAAAAGACGAGGACTGGTGACATCACCGCCACTGACAAGTACACCGTAAGGTGATAGTTCTTGGAATACATGAGACTTACCTGTTCCTTTTGGACCAAGCTCCATAAAGTTAAAATTATTTTCTATATGAGGAAGCAAACGTGCCAAGGTTATGAACTTCTCACGACGGTTCATCATCACAGGATCCAAGCCTACGGTATGGACAAGGAAATCAATCCACTCCTCAGTTGTGAAGTTCTTACGCTGGTCTATGTATTCCTGAACATCCACATTGGAAATCTGAATAGGTTTCAGTGTCTGTATCTCCCAACGGACACGGATGTCTTCACCGCTGAGATAACCCATGGTGACGATACACCAAACTCCGTTTCCTGAAAGGAGTTTTGGATTCGACTTGATATACTGTGTTCCAATAGGAATGCCAGAAAGTCCTAAGTTGGAAAAGGTAGCCTGATATTCATCAGCCTTTTCGTTAAGGACAACTGTCACCTTATCAATGATGCGATGCCTTCCATGTTCACGAATGATTCCTTTCACGGATTCAGCATCGGCACGATGGACATAGTTATCTCGGATAATTTCCTTAACTCTTTCAATTCCTTCGTTGATTAATTTTTCGTCATCAGTAGCACAATACTGTGCTAAAAGGTATTCCAGTACATAGGTTGGTACAGGAAGACCCCCTTTTACAAGAAAAGCCAAGTCTTTACGGACAACCATTCCTTGAAATGATGATAATATCTTTTGCTGTAATTCCATTGTCTTTGAATTAAAAATCTCTTTCGATTAGCGTCTTATTCGTAACCGTAGCCTTGATTAGCGGATTCAACGGATCGTCAACATCACAGATGCGTAGTTCTAGGAGTGAAGCGGTGTTGCCTCCATTGAGGGTCAGACTCTGGCTGTAGAGTCTTGAACTTGCATCGGCATCAGCCTTGTTGATGTCCAATTCCTTTTCTTCGCTGACGATGCCGTCTCCCTCATAGAGTGCGAAACGGATGCGTATTTTCTTTATATCATAAGAGACTGCTTCACGCTGTACCAAGGTGAATGACAGATGGCTCGATTGAATGACCAGTTTGTCGCTAAGCAACATAAGGCTTACCTTCTGTTGTTCACCTACGTGTTCTCGTCCACGACTGGTCATAATGAGAGGAATGACTATCTCTTGCAGTGAGGAACCTCCATGAGCAAAGCGATAGGTTGCGCCTTGGGCAGCGAAACGGTTTGTGCCAATAGGAACGGCAACGCCATCATATTTGGTTACGTTCATAATCTCAGCATCCGAATTGGTCAGGTAATAACGGGACTTCTTCTCGCTACTTTCCTCCGTGATAGTCTGTTTGTCATTGTCTAAGATGTTTATATCATTGAATAAGAATCCATGGTCACTGGTACAATAAACTTGTTCAAAATTATAGGTGGACATCGCACGAATGATAAACTCAGAAAGTTCGTTGACAGTACGACGACAAGCAGTTACTACACTGTCTCCATCATCGCCGTGTCCGGCAGCATCAATGACATCATGAAATACATAGCAGAGCTTCATGCCCTTCAACTTCTCTCTCATCACCTTGGTATCACCCTGCAGGTCGCTGTAGTTGAAGCAGAAGGCATCGGGATTATAATGTTGTATATATGCCTCTCTTGCTTTGATGTCCTGGAGATATGGACCGTCATCAAGACTGGTCCCTTCAGGAACGAAGGATAATGAGGAGTGAGGCAGCAAAGAGAGTTTACTATACTTGGTCTCACTTGGCAACATGCCTACCATACTTTCCAGTCGCATCTCATGCTTTTGTTTTGAACGGGTGTACATCTCACCAAGAATTTCCTTGGCAACCTCGTAACGTAAAGCATCGCTGACTATAACCATGGTACGAACATTGGAGTTTTTTACATACTGGTTGTAGAAATTCGGCTGACGGCAAAGTCCTGTGGTAAACTTCCACCCCATGCCGGTATCAGATACAGTGCGTGTCCACTCCATACCCATCACGCCAATAAGCTCATGATAATTGGAATCGAGACGCTGCTTGGCATTGGTCAGTGTATCAATGATACGCTCATTGGTCTGTTTTATTTGATAGTATTTCTCCAAAGCTCTGCGATAGAAGGTGTCAAGCTTGTAGAAGTTCTCTGTGTACTCGGTGATATATTGGTCTGGAGTATCTAACTTGAGTTTTGAAGTTGCTTTTGCTGCATGGTCATAATAGTTGGCAGCAAGCATAGTGAACGAACTAAGCCTACCAACTCTTTCATTGGTAGGTTGACGGAGCAGTAGTGACTCAATACGGTCAACCACCAACAATGGATTGTCTGAAACGCCATTCTGTAAGGTCTTCTCAATGATACTTACACACATATTCTCTGACATATAGGAATAAGGTGCATCAATGCCGTAACATTCAATGATTTTTTCCTCATGTACAGCATTGCCTAACTCTGCCATCAGACTCTTTAGCTTGTCAGCATAGGCTGGTTGAGACTGGGCAAGACTTAACAAAGTCTGCATTCTGTCAACTGCCAGTGAGTTTGTAACCTTCAATTCACGATAGTCATCGGTGTCCTTGGTATCAAGGCTGCGTGCTATGAGGTTGTACTTCCATATCTTGACGAGCTTATCAACTCTTGTTTCAGAGTTCATGTTGTAGCCTTCGCCAAAGATGTCTTTGAGCTTTATCTGCAATAAATTACTGATGGGTGGACGCTTGTTTAATCGGTTAAAAACGGTTGTTCTCCGTTTCGCTTCATTATCACATCCCATGAGTAGCACTCGAAGGATGATTTCGTTCCACTCTAACAGTCTATCACTGTCAATCATATAGGAAACAATTGCTTTATCAGCTACTTCTGGTGTGAAAACTCTGTTCTGATAATAAGGAGCTAACATTGTTTCTACACGGCTTATCGACAATTCGTTGATATTGCTGTTAACATAAGTACGATGTTTATTGTCTATCTGATGCTGCGAAATGAAGTCCAAAGAGTTCTCGCCATGGTACACTCCACCCGCTTCCAATTCACCCATGAGTGGGAAGTTACGACGTGTATCTTCGGTCTCAGGATAGCTTATTTGAGATTCGGCAGGGAAGATAAGAATGACTTTGTCTTCCTTCCATTCATGATGGATGTTATACTTTGTCGTAAACCAACGACCATCGAACATTTCACATCGATAGCCTGACTCCCATGTAGCGTCACGAAGTTCATTTGACATGGTGTCCATTCTGTCAAAGATGAACAATACGCGCATATTTTCGTTTCGCTCGAAACAATTATATATTTGGTCTTGTATCATACTATTCCAAGATTACTTTAATTTGGCAACGACATCTCCAAAGAGGGCATAGTTCTTGACTACACCATCATCAATGTCGAATGCAATGTTCTGCTGACTGTACTGATGCAGACGGTCATGGTATTCTCTACACTCATCAATAGTCGTCTTCAATTTGGTCAACTGACGTGACTCGGCGGTAGATAGACTTTCACGTGCCTGTAATGCCTGAGCCTTGGACTCAAGATGCGAGATATAAGGTAGCAGATATTTCTGACGAATGCGTTCAAGGGTGTATTCATCCATTCTATGCATATAAGCGATACACTGGAATGCACCCTTCTTTGAGGTGAACAGCCAATAGATAGGACGATTCTGATACATCTTTTTATGATCTTTCCAGAAGTCCTTGATGAGATAATCACCCAACGACTTACCGAGTGCACTTTCTATATAGTTCAGATTTTCAACCTGGGATTCCTGACCGAATACCTGTGCGATAAACTCAATCATGCGCTGACGTGTATTGTCTGTGAATGGGGCATCTTCGGGAAGTATCGGAAGGATGCCATCGTCATCAATAGAGAATGTCTCGCCATTGTACTCGTAGGGAGCGATTTCGTCTTCGGTTGGGGCTGGATGGGCTATGTGTAAACCACCCTTGTCGAGACGATAACGACCCATAAAACAACCAATAGCATAAGAGATGAGTTGCTTCATAAGCAAATCGTCATGCCAAACAATGGTGTTGTCCTCGATGGTGATTTCTCCTTGTTGGAGGATGGTGATTTCTGAAAGAGGTACGTCGGGGGTGAGCTCGTCTTGCAGACCATATATTTCGATAAACTGACGGTTGAGTTCTTCTTCATTGGTATGGAGTTGCAAAAAAAGACGTTCCCATTTCTGGTGATACTGCTCTGTGCGCCATTTAATGCTTTCCAATCTTGGTGCAGCAGGGTCAATACAGATATGTTCACCTGTTTCTTTGAAATGCTTCTCAATTTGATAGTTGATGTTGACTGTGTAGGCATCAGCGTCCATTGTTAGCAATTCGTTGCGATTGAAGTCCCATGAGGTTTCGTGGGAGTCCCAATCTTGGCGAGAGATGGAAATGTTCTGATTTACAAGAGAACTAATAGCCTTTCTGTTAAAAACGTCCTTATTTACAGGGATTCTCGCAATATCTCCATTCGTAAAACTCATCGTTGGATTGAATAGTTTTAAATAATTTAAAGTGACACATGAACATAGAAGTCCTATCAATGGAATCAGTTTGTTCTTTTCATCTACGAATGCCGATCTGCTAGTGTCATCGAAAATAAAACCTTGCGATTTATATTTAACAGCAAGATTTGAGGAACTAATTTTGTTCCATGTCAATCCTTCCTTAAAGTAATATTGGGTGTTTTGTGGACGAGAAGCAATTTTGCCAGCTGAATTTTTGAAATTCCGTAATGATTTACCATTCTTTTCCCAATTTACAACAAGTTGATTATTGCAAGACCATTTACGTAAAGTCCCTCCACTATTGCAGGGAAACCATTTATATTGTCCATCTTCTGTATCTTCAACAGAAGAATAATTAAACCCTATTTTGCCAATAGAAACTTCATGCCAATAACGCTGATATATATTATTATCTCCTGTGGCCAATCCAGCTCTTGGATTTGCCACTTGAGCCATATTAGGAAAACTAAATGACTCTCTAAATGCGGGTCCTTGCCAATAGCCAAATGGGCATCCTGGGACTTTTTCGAAATTAGCCTGTCTTACATTCGAAAAAAATATCTTAGAGCCTCTCTCATAATACGTTATTTCCTTAATATCTTTCCGATAATCAGCAAAGTTGTATCGAAAATTTTTATTAATTAAAGTTTTTTCAAATAGTTGTTGCAGATGCTTTTGATCAAATTCTTGAAAAGTTCGTTCGATGAGTCTGAAATATGCCCCTGCAGCATTGAGATTCTTTGAATTAGTTATTACAGCCGAAGATGCTCCAAAATCAGCACCAAACACGCCTCGGCTTAAATGAAGAAGAGAGTCTATTGATTGGTTTTTAAAGATACTCTTACGTAATTCTTCGGATGTACTGAGGAACATCCAAGATGGCGGAATTATAAAGGCATATTTTCCATTTTTAAGCGTTGTTTGAGGCATCATTTCCACAAATACCGTAGCAAGGTCTGATTTTCCTTTAGGGTAGGTTAGTTTGACATAATCATTTAATGTAACATTCATATTCCCAGCTCCCATATAAGGAGGGTTCATACAGAGAGAAGCATACTTCCTTGTAAGATCCAACATCAAACGCAGATGTGGAATGAATGAAAATATTGAATCAGCATCTTTCAATGCAGTTTCAATGGCATAACGAGTGCTTTCGCTTACGTTGAACTTCATAACAGAGCCAAGGTCTTGTGCTTGTTGAAGCAATGTGAGCGCACCAATGGTTTCGCTAATGACTTTCTCATTGCCACCAAGGAAGAAATGAGGAAGGGAATCATGAAGAGAATCCATTTCTTGTGCTGACAATGGCTCAGGCATATCATAAACTTGTGGCATGATATGGCAATCAGCCATTTCTGGTACATGCTTGCAAGCCTTCATGAGAAGAGCAAACTGTGCCAGTTGTTTGGCACGAGTGTCGATGTCAACACCTACAAGGTTATACTTTAAGATAGATTCACAAGCCTCTGTGTCGGAAGCGTATTGTTCCTTGTAGATGTCAAACAATACATCGAAACCTTCAACAAGGATATGGCCAGAGCCACATCCCTTATCTGCCAAGGTAAGTTCTTCGGGGTTTTCAATCTTCAAGATGTTTTCCTCAGAATGGCTTCCTTCTGCTGGTTCAACGAGATATTTCCATTTAGATGCGAGTTCGCTATCAGGGAAATTATCAAGATAAATGCGGCCGATGGTATTTTGTACCATGTATTTCACAATCCAGTTCGGTGTGAATATCTGTGTTGCCGCTGGAATATCTTCCTTTGCAGCCTTCTTTCCGCTTTTGAATGAAGCAAAGACTTCATCCTTGCGCTCAGCAATATAGAACTGATACAACCAACCAATCAACTCTGCTTGGCGGTAGTCATCATCACTAATATACTCATCATCATTGAGCATTTCAATGAAATCGCCCTGTGTCAGGATTGAGCGAGGCAAAAGGAGTTCTGTGTAGTCGTTGATTTTTCCAAAGCAATTTGCCAATATTGGTGTACTATGGCATACAGACGTAATGAGGAACGTAAATAAGTCAAATTCACGTTCATGGTCTCCTGCCAGTTCCAATGCTTTTCTTCTTTCATCTTCGGTAAGAGTCAGTGGGAAAGCGTTACGACGAGCCTGCGAGAGAATAACAGGTTTGCCCTCTACATTATCAAGAAAGCCATCCAATAGACCATTCTTGCTCAGAATCTTGATGGCTACAAATCGATTGAACCAAGTATAGGATGCTTCTTCATATACTTGTTTCAAGCCTGCTGTGGCAATACGATTACGTAATGCCTCCCAGCGAGTATAGACATTCTCACCACCGATGACCTTACCACGGAAAATGGTACCTCCATCGATTTTGATTGGTTCTTCTAGGACGTTTCCGTCTGCATCGAAACCCCATTGGCGCATCATCATTACCACGCCTTGTTTTATTTTAGTACGCGCTTCGGTTGCAAAGCGTCTGAGTTTTGCTGTATTCATATCAGTTTACCATTACATCCTCGTTGTTATCAATGTAGGTCATCAACGTTTCACGAAGATTGTTTATATATTCGTCAACTTCTGCTGCTGAATGCAAAATACCACCTTTCTTGGGTTTTGGTAATAATACGGTCTTAGTCTGCTTGGCAGCCTTTTTAGTGCCACCACCTGCTCCTCCAGCACCACCTGCAGCTTTAGCGGCTTTTTCATTGCGATGCTGAATTTCTTGGTTGATTAGTACCAAGAGCTGTGACTTGAGGGTTGTAACCTCAGTCAACTTGTTGCGGAGTGTTGATATACTATCCGTGTAAACAGCATAGCGATTTATTGCACTATCCTTTAATGGTAATTCGAAGCCACTAAGTTCCTTCTCAACAATCATCTGATCCATCTCAGAGTAGATCTTTTCGACTTCAGTAGTAATCAATGCACGCTGATTTTTGACTTCTACCTCTATGGCTTTCTTCAACTCGTCACGCAGCTTGCCATAAGCACGCATCTTGTCCATTGGCCATTCATCGGTAATCATCTTCTTCAATTCCTCAGCTTTCGTCGCATTCTCGATTGGGAGATATGCAAAGTTATCTTTGTTGGTTTTGACAAAGTCAATGATGTCGGTATATAGTCCCTTCTTGCCGTGTTCGCTCTTGATGCGTTCATCATAGAACTTACGGATGTCTTTTCCTTTGTCAAAGAGTTCACGAGCCTTGTTTTCGGCCTCGATAACTTTATTGAAGAATGTAGGAGCATCACTGTTTTTCTTCCACTCGATAATTACTTCACGTCCTTCTTCAACGAAATGGCAGAATGGAAGACCATTCAGTGCACCAATAAGCTCACTGTAGTTATTGTTCATGCCTTCAAGTGACTCCTTGCAGGTACGCATCAACTCTTCACCGTCGCTTGGCAAGGTCTTTACCATATTGAAGATATTCTTCCAAGCTGCAGTGAAACGTGAAATAAGCTCAGGTGATATGCTTTCTGCTTTCTTGACGGTGAACTTCTGCTTCTCACGTAGGATGTTCTGTGCAATATGTTTCGTCTCTACCTGTGGATTATTCTGATACAGAAGTTTCCACAAGCGACGACGGCAGAGTTCATTCACAACATATGTAGTGAAGTACTCTGACCAGCCGTAAGGTGCGCGTTCAAAATCTGCAATGATTGTTCCCATGTCGGTAACAGTCACTTTGCGATTCAGGTAACGGTCCATTTCTTCCTCTGCTGTTGACAATGGCTGTATTTTATACTCATTCTCATCGTATGGGCGATTGATAGAGGCAGCAAGGTCAACGGTGTTCTTTGGAACGGAGTCGCCTACTGCATAGCTAGCATATTTGAATGTCTTTTCAAAAGCCAATTCTAATGAACTGTTGAATCTTTCAGTACCGGTGTTGGTAATGCCTTTCTCTATGTCCTGTCCATTGATAATGACGCAGGAATCAAAGATACGTTTGAACTCATCCTTGATTTTGGTTGAGAACAATGAGTTGGCTCGTTGTTCAAACTCTACCTTGGCTTTCTGACGACTTGCAGTGAGGGTTGTCTGAGCGCTGTTTGATACATATTTCTGTACCTTGCAGTACCAGTAGAAATCTTCATAAAACTTCTTACTACGGAATGCAGCAGTCATATCAAAGATAAGATTGCCATCTCTGTTATTGAAGCTGATTAGTTCTGGATCACGGTCGTCCTCAACCTCAAAGTGAATCCACATATCTGGATTGTTGGTGGTGAGAAAACTACGGCTAAGAATCTTCTCGCCAATGGTAGCATTGCGTGAGTAGAATGTCTTACGGTTTGAGATAGAGGTAATATAACCATGTATCAACTTACGTAATTCATCTGCCATTGTTGCTGGATCAACTATTTGGTTGTCAATCGTTGAAGCGACTTCACGCTCATCTTCCGTATAGAAATCATAGATTTCCACGTTAGCCTTTGTCATCTCTTTACGAATGATATTCTTTGAGCACAGATAATAAAGAATGTTATCGGCCTTGTCCTTGATGTCGTTTCGGCTATCATCGACACGAGTCATCAATAGAGTGACTACGTTATAGAGTGTGGCAGGAAATACTAGTTTGTTACTATCCTGTAAGTGGCAGACAAGGAATAGAACTTCGAGAATACGTTTCGCAAAAATCCGTTCGTCCTCGTTCTCAATTTCTTCCACCATACCCATTCCGTTGCTGATAGCACGTTGACCAAGTGCAGTCAGACTTCCACGGATGACCGTTTCATAGAACTTGTCAAAGGCAATGAGGTTTCCAACCTCTTCGTCCTTTGCGAGTTTGGCAGTGGTATGAGCTACCTTGATAATGCTTCGCTCTGTACCTCCCTGCTGCTTATCGACAAAGTCAATATCAACAAGGTTGTCAAGTACCAACTTAATAAGTTTGAACTGATATGGAAGGAAAGGATAGAAATCTACAAAATCCTCTTTCGTATCGTAAGCATTGAATGAAGTAGGCAACTGAAACTGAGTTTCAAGGGCAGCCTTCTTCTGCTTGTATAAATCAATAAGGCAGGATTCACCTGCACCGTTCTTTTCAAGAAGACGAACCTTGGTAATATATTCAGGCTTTGATGCGGACAATGACACTTTGATGGTGAAACGTCCCATAATCTTTCCATAGGCATCATCGGTTTGACGGATCTGGCTTCCAGAGACAACTTCGGAAAGATCTTGTTGGGCTGTACATGCCACCCAGACCTTACTATTACATTTGTTATTGAGCTCGGTTGCTACCTCCTGGAGTTGGAGCAAAAGTCCTTTTCGAGAATCGATGAACTGACTTACTTCATCGACTAAGAATAATAAACGAAAATCATCACCTTTTCCTTCTGCATAACGTTGCATTTCAGTCGCAAAACTTTCCACGCTGACATTTAAGTTGTCATTCTTGATGTCAGACTTTACCATATCTACAGAAAGGTCAGGAAGCAGTGTTTTTGCTTTTGTCAATACCATATCAACCATGGTGCGGATGTAGAGCGTTGCATCTCTATCCCAATTCGGCATCATGGCTTTGAACTCTTCTAATTTACCAGCTTCTGCAAGTGGTTTCTCAAGATACTGTGCTAGAGCAAGATTAAATGGATTGAAACCACGATGACGGTGGTATTCACTCCAGAAAACTTCTGTAAAGGTATTCTGGCTGTTGGTGCGTGAGTTGTGTACACTACCGATATTGAACATCACAATCTCGATATTAGCACGTTCCAATACCCAATGGCGAAGACCATTGATGTCACTGTTGCTCACAGGGAAAGCTATGTCCTTATCTGTACATTCCTTTACAGCTGCTACCAAGCGGTTGAATGACTTTTCTGCATAATCTTTGTGGAATAGGTAACGGAGATACTTCAAGAAGTGAGACTTACCTGAACCATAGAAACCGTTTATCCAAATTCCGTTGTGGCTGACATTACCTTGTCGGATGCCATCCATAACATCATAAAGACCTTTAACGATTTCGTCAGTGAATACATACTCGTCAATTTCAACATTGACAACCTCCGGCTTCATATCTGAAGCTGAAACGGCGGGATTAACCTCTCGTTCAATAGGTTTTTTATAGATGTCTTTCTGAAGCATTATATTTAGAAGTTTTTGTTATTATTCAATAAAAGGGTTGCACGGTAGGTATGACTATCCTCCAATTTGTCAAACAAACTGAAACTGTTGCCTATCTGACTACCAGGATAGAAGATGATAACCTTGTACTTGTTTGCCTTGTTATACTTCTCATAGGCAGTAAGCAAGACATTGGTACGCAGGTATGGGTAGATTCGGCTGATGCCGTAGAAGAACACAAAAGGACGAAGCATATTATCGCCTTTCTTGCTTATATGATCAAGAATGCGTTGATGGATATATTCGTAGAACTCATCACTGTTAGCTATATCAGTAAGGGAACTGGTAACTGCATCGGGCATTTCTTTGTCTGTTTCCAGCATGAACTTTAAGGTTGAGTCATAGGTGAAGAACGGACGTGTGTTCAGATAATGACAAAGCTCGTCGAACAAATCCAACGACAATACGTCGATGTAATTTGTTGGACGGCTCAAAGCTTCCTTGAACTGGTCAAGGGTGCGCTCAACCTCGGCTTCTTCTCTGATATTGTACTGGACAACATAGTAGTTGTAGAAGAAATCACTATTTTCTGTATCTTGAAACTGCTTGTCAGCGAGTTTTTCATATAGTTTTTCAAAATTTACCATGATGACTTAGGCTAAAGAGTTTAGAACTTCATTCTTTTCCATCGGAGTCAGAAGACAAGCATCCAAAAACCATACATCACCAGTCTCCACGTAATATTTGTAATCACTTGGCATAAGACGGATTGGTTTTAGCTCATTATTATTTTTGTCAAGCATATCTGCCTGACGAAGAATAGTTAGATAAGCAGACATCAGCTTTCCCTTAGTTTGTTCACTCCAACTATCAACAAACTCATCTTTCGATGAAATATCAAGCATCTCCATTACTAAGTCTTCTTTTACCAAAGTGTGATTTACAGAGTTCCACTTTTTTAAGGCTACATGGATATGAAAGTCAAATATCAAGCGATATGTCTTGATGATAGCATACAATAGTGCAGCTCTTTGAGCATTATCATCGAGTCCTTGATACCATACCCAAAAGGTAGGTGGCAAGGTGCTATATCGACGCTTGAACTCAGCGAGTATTTTCTTTGCGGACGCTTCGTTATTGATGCGTGTATATTTTCTATCCATCGCTTCCTGCTTTAATAATACTGCGGAATCTGACGATTGCAGCAGTGGCAGTATTGCGTTGAACTCTGTAATCAAGTAACTGCAAGCTGTAAATGCAGCACTATATGGACTATTACTTTTTGCCATTCTCTTTTTCTTTGATTTACAAGGTTGTTCTCTAAAGTACCGGTTTCTTCTCTGATGACGAAGGGTACATGAGTGCATAAACAGCTTCATCCTCTACAGTACCGCTTATTTCAGTGGGGTCAACTTCAATCAAAATCTTTATATCGACATTCAGTATCTTAGATATTTCTACGAACTGTGACATCGATGGTTGGAATCTGTTGGTAACCCAACGAGAAACAGTCATTTCACTTACACCTAACTTATCAGCCAATGTTCGGTTGGTAATATTGCGGTCAGCCAGAATGACTCTAATTCGATTTTTGTATCCTTGTTTTGCCATACGATTTTAAATTTACGATGTGTGCAAAGTTAAACAAAAAGTAACAAATTCCGCCATAAATGAATAGGTGTTTGCAAGCGTTCGGTGCTTTTTGTACCAAAAAAGCTGATTTTGTCAATTAATATTTCCAATATGAATAAAAAATAGTAATACTGCTTTATATGTTTGGTAACTCGACCATTTGAAATATTGTTAAGCAAATCTTCTCAAAGCACAACGTAAACCTTTATATTCTTATCATCGAGTGGATATAATATAACCTAGCGTCAATCATTTCTCCTAACCTTAGCTTGACACCTATCTTAGCAGAACGATTCATACAGTTTAGTAACTTGATCCAACTTTGATTGAAATGAAAACTTGTACCTTTATCACCATTTCGCTGCAAAGGTATCTGTTGCGTCTTTATTCCTTCAAGGTCTGCGTGGTTCCCATTTCCACTAAAATCTCCACCACCTTCGGCGGTAGTATTTCAGAGGAAAACCTTGCAATAACATCCACAACACCTTTTATGGCACCAAAATAGTTAACAAGCCCCAAGTAGGTAAATCCTACAGTAGGGAAATAATAATATTTTGGATTATGGAAATAGCATCAAAATTTGTAGAGTGGGATGTGCCAACATTAGCATCCCTTCAAGAGAGTAAGGCGTATAAACTTCGTGAACGTCTAAACAATGGTGAAAAATTAAATCGTATCGAAAAGAATTGGCTGACTGAGGCTGTAAATCAGAACACACACTTCAAGCAGAGTGTGCCGGTATTGGGTTGGAAATTCTGTTTTTCCGATGCTTTGCGCCATTATTGGGTAAAGCAATATGGACAGATAACCGAGTATTGGGCTGCGGACAAAACGGCATTGCGTAGTATTCTTTTCGGCAGAGTGGAACAGATTGTGGAACTAAAATAGTGATGGCCATGTACGAATATGAAGAACTTACAGAGATTTTTGATGCATATTGTTCTTTGATTGTTCCATACAGAGGCTACACAGAAGGAACTGTAGTTGGTGACTATGGAAAAGAGTTGGTCGTTCGGCTTACTAACGGCAAAGAAATAGGGTTATCGTGATGAAGTTATTGTGTATGAGTAAATACCATCCTGCTTTTATTCGTTTAATTAACAATTTAAATCCCAAAGAATATGGAAAAAGTATATAAAGTAAAGACACGATACGTGTTTGAAGGCACTTTTGAAGTGAAAGCTAGCGATAAGGAAGAAGCTGCTCGTTTAGTGCTTAACGATTGTGGTATGGTTATGTGTTGTGGCATTCAAACGACATTGGATGATGACAAAATCGATTGGCATTTCGACATTCATCCAGAGAAGAAGATTGTATCGATTACCACAAAGAAATAATTAAAGTTGGACTCAGGGAGGAATCCCTGGGTTCAATATTATTGGGCAACGCCCATTTATATAAGCCTATAAATCGGCTCATCCTTTTATATTTTTCAATATCCATGCTCGCCTTTTTGCGACCAACACCGCTTTATAGTCGAAACAGAGTTTCGCTCTTTGATCTTCGCTTCCTTTCTTCTTTTTTTATCATCGTTGGTACGAACGGCTACTAATAGATACGTGCTTGACCTTTATTCATCTTTATTGGTTCTCCAGGCAGTCTTGGTATCCGACAAGTTCTGACCTTTCTTTGTGGTCGGGCTCTTCTACTTTTGCTGTCTCAATGGCTAAGCTGAACCATAGGTATCTTTATTCCCTATCTTCTCTATGCTACTGTCAGGAGTGCTTCACATGCTATCGTGGACGGATAGCCTCCTTAACAAAACCACCTGCGATATTTCGGCTCTGCTTCACATCTAATTTTTGGGCGAAGTCACATCATTTTTCTCATTGCAAAGCTATAATGCAGCACAGCTTGGGCTGTTACGGGACATTGCATTCTGACCAATGGCGTAGCTGGCACAATCTTCCTTTTTTTTCTGATGCTCGGAATAAAAAGAGTATTGCACCGCTATCCTTGGTGCTGCCCTATGACTGCAATATCTTCTCGCAATATAAAAATTGATTGTTTAACTTCTAAAAATTACAGATATGAAGAAGATTGAAAATTCGTTCGCAGTTACAGGTTTCGTTGGTAAGGATGCTGAAATCCGTCAGTTCACTACCGCAAGTGTTGCAAGATTCTCTTTGGCTGTTAGCCGCACAGAAAAAACAGGTGATGATACCACCAGAGTATCAGCTTTTATGGCCGTTGAGACTTGGCGCAAAAATGAGAGTGCCTCTTTCGACCTCTTGAAGAAAGGTCAGATGGTTACTTGCCGTGGATTCTTCAAGCCCGAAGAATGGTCCGATAAGGATGGTGTCAAGCATAACCGCATCATCATGGTAGCCACCTCATTCGGTCCTGCCGAGGAGAAAGAAGAACCTGCCGGACAGGAAGCAAAGACTTCAAAGGCCAAGAAATAGTTCTTGGTTTCTCCCATAGATAAAGCGGCTTTCGGGTCGCTTTTTTCTTGCTCGCTCTCCGTTCTGTTATATTGTTATTCGATTCTGTTATACCTATTCTTTGTCGTACTCTTATACATGCTGCTCTCAATGTTTGTTCGCAGCATGGCATTTCTCTGATTCCCGTCGTCAGCCGATTTCATGTCGTTGATGCCGTAAGTACATTTCTCTTTATCGTTGCAAAGGTATTTATCCTGGGATGTACCGCAAGGTCGGACGTAGTTTCCATGCAAATCTCCAGCTTGTAGGTAGTATTTACATGGAAAACCTTGCTGTGATACTTCTCAGGATACCTTCTGGGGCAACATAAAGGCGAAACTATCTACTGGCGACAGATGACGGAATGAAAAAAACTGCCTACGGGGAGAAATGTTTTTTTAAAAGGCTCTTCTCCCTTGGCTCAAGAATCAAGAATAAATTATTAAACAGCAAGAGTATGACTACAATTTACGACAATGACCTACGCAGTCTATCAGACAATGAGTTGATTTACAATATTTCCAACAAGCAGGTGAAGTATGAACAACCATCTTTCGAGGAGTTTATCAATTCGCTTTCACCATCCAAGAAAAAATTGGCTCTGAATGTGATTGAGCTTTTCAGAAGAAATGTGGAGAAGAAGAGTGAACAAGCAACTATCACTTGTTCAAACTCTATCTATAGTCTGATGAAGCCAAAGGTATATGGATTAGACCATGAAGAGTTTTGGGTTATCTATATGAATCAAGGTAGCAAGCCGATTAAGGTGGAACGTTTGAGCAAAGGTGGTTTGACGGCTACATTGGTAGATGTTCGCTTGATATTGAAGACTGCATTTCTCTGCAATGCTACATGTGCAGCTATTTGCCATAACCATCCAAGTGGTAACACACGCCCAAGTATGGATGATGACAATATGACCAACAAGATAAAGGAGGCTTTCAAAACTTGTAATATCCGTCTTCTAGACCATGTTGTTGTGAGCGATGAGAGTTTCTATAGCTATGCCGACGAAGGCAGACTCTAAATATCAAGATTAGATTCAGGCGACTTTCGGGTCGCTTGAATTATTCATGCCCCCGGCGGATCCATTTTTATACTACTTGTCTTCTTCTGAAGAATACTGTTATACTTGCTTCGCTTCTATTCTTTTATATACTTTCACCCACACCGGAATATCTGAAATAGTTTGCGCATAGAGTCTCCACTATTGCATGGTTTCGACACTATGCTGCAAAGAGCCAAACAGAATCGTCTTTCATCCTTTGTCTATAGGGGCAATAGTGACTGCGTCATTATTCTGCCTCAATAGTCTGCTTTACGAAAGACCATTCTCTTATGTTTGGCTTGGCTATTACGGATATTCCTGCCCACCCAAAGAATTGGACTGTTATATATTCTTTACTAGGATGTCCTTTTCTATAGGGGCTCTATGATTACCAATGAATACCGTTAGGCATTGCGCTATTAGGTTCCAATAAAGGTTTATCAAGCCTTTCTGTTTTTTCACTGCAAAGGTATGTACGCTACATTCCTGCCAATGAACCATGGTGGTTATTTGTGATCCTTTCAGGCAAATAACGACGATGAACCCTTGGCTTGAGAATTTTCAGCGCACCTTTTGTGGCAGTGTAAAACGAAGGCTTTTTATTAAACCTTCCATTGTCTAACTTAATAATTTTTTACGCTATGCCAAACTGGTGTTCAACAGATTATCAGATAGTAGGGAAAAGAACAGAAGTTCAAAATCTCTACAACAAGTTCAAAAAAGTGATTGCAACAGACCGCAGTTACGAGAAAGATGGTACTACCTTTTTGCCAAATTCAAGTTGGCTTGGGAACGTTGTCAAAGACATTCTGGAGATTGACCCAGAAACGGAAGTAATTCCTTGCAGAGGTACAATCGAGTGGTTACAAGAGGAACTGGACATAGATGAAGCCAATGATACTGCTTCTTTCCAGCTTATGACCGAGACGGCTTGGTCCGACTGCCGAAAACTCTTCTTCACCTTGATGGATAAATATGATGTTCAGATATTCTTCATTGCTGAAGAGCTTGGATGCGGTATTTTCCAAGGCAATGATGAAGACGGACGTTACCTCACATCCCGTTACATTGTGGATGATTTCGATGAAGGTATGGAGTATTATTCCACCTTTGAAGAGGTAGCCGAGATTCTTGAAAAACTCACAGGTAAAGTCGTCTATGATTTTAAGCAAGCCGAAAAGCTGATTGAAGATTGTGAGTTGGATGAGAAGATTGCCATCCACGAGATTGAATATGTTTCTTTGAGTGATTTCTAATCCCTTTGCTTATCCATAAACAGAGAACCCCGATTGCTTAGGTAGTTGGGGCTTTCTGCTTTCAAAACGCAGATTACTTTTATAATTGTCCTTTGGACTGCTAACCGTAAGGTTTCCTCTTATAGGCTTTTATACTAGGCTTCGCTCTTTCCTCTTTTACATCCTTCTTGATTTCCTATTTATAGCTGATAAGACTATCATCTTGTTCACCAGAGCGATGGAATATTTCTCTGCAAAGTTATCGAGTGTCTTTGTCAAACGTCAAAACGCGCCATAGCTTGATGATTATAAATCTTCCTCTGTAGCTAAAGCTATAGAGCGTATTTTCTATCTCAGTTTTGCCTTATTGCTGCCACTCACTTTGCCGGCAGAAAAATAATCCCTCGTCAGGTTGAAAAGCTTGAATGTAAGGGAAATGAATCATTTAACTAATTCTTTTTGAATATGGCAATAACAGATGAGAACATTTTGAAGCAGCTTAGGAAATTGAAGGTTTATTTCCTCAAATATTATCCGGTAAGGGTGAAGAAGAATATTGGTGCTGAGCAGATTGTAGCCCGTCAGTTGGTTTGGGACTTCAAGGATGGTAAAAGCTTTGAAGTGGTGGCGCAGAGGGCTGCCAATGAATTGAAGGCTCAGTTTGGTGACAAGGTCAGTGAGATTGTGTTTTGTTGCGTGCCGGCATCAAGCGCAGAGAAGAACGAAATCCGCTACAAGGCTTTTTCTGAAAGGGTTTGCGAACTTTCCGGTGCAATCAATGGATATCCACATATCAGTGTACAAGGCGAACGTTTGGCGGTGCATGAGCATAGCACCGAAAAGAGCATCACCAAGGTTCAAGTGGTGGATTTTGACGAACCATTCTTTGCTAACAAGTCTTGCTTAGTATTTGACGATGTAATAACAAGAGGTATCAGTTTTGGAACATTCGCTAATAAGTTAGAGGCTTTTGGAGCCAATGTCTTAGGCGGTTTCTTTTTAGGTAAAACAACATATAAAGTATCATAAGTATGGAGAAATTATTTTTGAATAAGAGTCAGTCTGTTGCATTCACAGGACATCGCGACATCGATGGAAACAAGCGACCGGAGTTAAGAGTTGCAGTTGATAATGCCCTCATAGAACTCTATCAATGTGGTTATCGGAATTTTATCAATGGTATGGCAATGGGGTTCGATTTATTGGCTGCATCTGCCGTGATAGCATTGAAACGTAGGTTTTCGGATATAAAGTTGATTGCCGTTGTGCCGTATCGTAATCAGAGTGAGAAATTCAGCGACTATGAGCATAAACGCTATCAATACGCTTTGCAGAATGCCGATGAAGTGATTGTGTTGCGTGAGAAATATAGCAATGGTTGTCTGTTGAGACGCAATGATTATATGTTGGCTCATGCTAGTGGATTGATTGCTTTCTATGATGGCAAGCGCAAAGGCGGTACTTTCTACACCATCCGCAGGGCAAGTGAAAGCAGTATGCCAATAATCAATCTGTTTCGATAGTTAATAAATTATTCACATTAAAAATATACTGATATGGACAAAGAGTATTTGTTGGAAATAGTAGGAATCATTAAGAGTCAGTTATTAGGAACAACCCCTATCAATACCATTATGTCGTGGGGTGTTTCGGGGTTTATCGCAACCAATTTCAAGGATATGCCAACCTTGATGTTTCATGTGTCAGGTAGATTGTTCACCGGCTTTGTGTTGGTGGCTCTCAATGAAGGTGCGGACTATTACGAGATTTTTCTGAGAAATGAAGATGGTATTCGCCATCTTGCAACCGATGTTTGTTTTGAGGACTTCGGACGGCTTATTGATATAGCTGTGGAACGTGGTGAGAATCCTGCCGAATATGAAGCTTTTTGCCAGGAGCAATGGAAGAAACTTCTTACCGGTAATCTCTCATGATTGAACTTTTTCTTTATCTCCTATGGTAGGTACTTTATCTACTGTCGGAGGTAGGAAAGTAGTAAATACTTTTATAATTATTCATTTTTAATTCATTATAGTATTGTGTATGAACACTTACTACTCATAGTAAGCACTAAATAACTTTAAATAGTGATAGATATATTCACTATTATACGTCTATACTAATTATTCATCGTATCTTTGTAACGCATTTAAAAAGTTTAATATAATGACAAAAATTATAGCCATACTTAACCATAAAGGTGGTGTTGGAAAAACCACCACTACCATCAATCTTGCAGCAGCTTTCCAACAGAAGAAAAAGCGTGTCATGGTCATCGATTTGGATGGTCAGGCAAACCTAACAGAATCTTTCGGCTATTCTATTGAAGAAGAGAAAACTGTTTATGGGGCACTCAAAGGAGAATATGGACTTCCTCTTATAGAAACAGAGAGTGGCATCACCCTTGTTCCTTCTTGCCTGGATTTATCGGCTGCTGAATCAGAGCTTATCAATGAGCCGGGACGAGAAATGATTTTGCGAGGCTTGATAGCTAAAGTTCCTAACATCGACAAATTTGATTATGTTCTTATTGATTGTCCACCATCATTGGGTTTGCTTACGCTTAATGCTTTAACTGCATCTGATTACTTGATCATTCCGGTGCAGGCTCAGTTCTTGGCTATGCGTGGTATGGCTAAGATTATGAATGTGATTCAGATTGTGCAGGAGCGTTTGAATCCAAACTTGAAAGTAGGTGGCATTGTCGTTACCCAGTTTGATCAGAGAAAGACGTTGAACAAGAGTGTGAGTGAACTTATCAAGGATTCATTCTGCGATCAGGTCTTCAAGACATTCATTCGTGACAACGTGGCTTTGGCTGAAGCTCCTATCAAGGGACAGAATATCTATGAGTATAACAAGAATAGCAACGGAGCCAAAGACTACATGGAGTTGGCTAAGGAAGTGCTTAAACTAAAATAATTAGAATCATGAGTAAAGGTGATTTATTAAAAGACAGCATGAAGGGTGGATTGAATGGATTGATTTCATCCACTACTTCTGCAAAGGAAGAGAAAACAACCTCCTCTTCTAAAGTGGTAGCTGCACCTGAAAAGGAATCGGCAGTTCATTGTAACTTTATCATCAATAAGAGCATTCATAAACGTATGAAGTATCTTGCCATCGATCTGAACAAGTCTCTGAAAGACATTGTGAACGAGGCTATGGAAGAGTACTTGGAGAAACACGAACGATAATCCTCTAACCATCTGCTTATGCTAAAAATCCGTTGTGTAGTAGAACACATTACTTATCAGAATGCCGAGAACGGCTATTCGATTATGAAGGTCAATGTAAAGGGTTACAAAGACCTTGTTACCCTTGTGGGCAGTCTATTAGATGTGCCTGTGGGAAGTGTGTTGTTATGCGACGGCGATTGGAAAGTAGATAAGAAATACGGTAGTCAGTTTGTTGTGCAATCCTGGGAAGAGGTCATGCCGGCTACCATCTATGGTATTGAAAAGTATTTAGGTAGCGGATTGGTGAAAGGTATCGGCCCTAAGTTTGCCAAACTGATTGTTTCGAAATTTGGGTTGGAGACTATCGATGTGATTGAAACGGATATCGAGCGACTGCATGAGGTGGCCGGTATCGGTAAAGTTCGTGTGGAGAAGATTCGTGAGAGTTGGGAGAAGCAGAAGGACATTAAGAATGTGATGCTTTTCCTGCAAGGTTATGGGGTGAGCACGGCTTATGCTGCCAAGATTTATCGTCAGTATGGCAAGGAAAGCATCGACAAGGTAAAAGGCAATCCTTATCGATTAGCCGATGATATTTGGGGCATCGGTTTTAAGACGGCTGATGGCATTGCGAATAAGATGGGTTATGAGAAGAACGACCTTCGCCGTTGTTGTAGTGGACTGCTTTATACGCTCAACCAACTCAGCAACGAAGGTCATGTGTATGCTGAGGAAGAACAATTGGTCAAGGCTGCCATTACGTTGCTGGAGGCTGATGAAGAGAATATTCGTCAGGCAATGGCTGATATGATTCGAGAGGAGAAGTTGATGATGGAACAAGAGGCTATTTATCTCCCTCCTTTTTATCACTCAGAATGTGGTACAGCCAAACGTCTCTTGACCCTGATGAATGCATCTGACAATGGGAAGCATCCTAAGTTTGACTTGAAAGCCATTGAGAAAGAAACCGGCATAGAATATGATGAAGTGCAGATAGCGGCCATTCGTCAAGCGGTAGATAGTAAAGTCATGGTACTCACGGGCGGCCCCGGCACAGGAAAAACCACTACCACACAAGGTATCATTGCTGCTTTGAAAACAGCCGGATTACAGATTCTATTGGCTGCTCCAACAGGTCGTGCTGCCAAACGAATGAGTGAAGCTACAGGTATGGAAGCCAAGACGATTCATCGTTTATTGGAGTTCAATCCTGCCGATGGCTACAAACGCAATGATGAGAATCCGTTGGAAGGTGATGCGTTGATAGTGGATGAATGTTCGATGATAGACATCATTCTAATGAACAACCTTATGAAGGCAATTCCATTGGGGATGCGTTTGGTGTTTGTGGGCGATATTGACCAGTTACCCAGTGTGGGTGCAGGGAATGTGCTTCGTGACATCATTGATTCACAGAAGATACCCGTTATACGCTTGACACGCATCTTCCGTCAAGCGCAATCGAGTAGGATTGTGATGAGTGCCCATGCCATCAATCGAGGAACATTCCCCGATTTGAGCAATGGCAAGGATACCGATTTCTTCTTCATCAAGAATGATGATGCGGAACAGGTAGCTACAAGTATTGTTGAGTTAGTTAAGAACCGTTTACCTAAGGCTTACAGTATGCCGACTAACAAGATACAGGTGCTGACTCCCATGCAACGGGGTGTGGTGGGTGCATCGAATCTGAATATCGTGTTACAAGAGGCTATCAATCCAAGTAAGATAGGTTTGAACCGTGGCGGTTATTCTTTCCGTCAAGGTGATCGTGTGATGCAGATACGTAATAACTACGATAAGAATGTGTTCAATGGTGACTTGGGGTATATTCAGGCGGTAGATATGGAAGAACGCACCTTGATGGTGGATTTTGACGGAACATTGGTAGAGTATGAAATTAGCGAGCTGGATGAGTTGACGCTGGCTTATGCGACCACCATTCATAAATCGCAAGGCTCAGAATATCCTATTGTAGTGATGCCTGTACTGATGAATCACTATGTGATGCTGCAACGCAACCTCATTTATACCGGTATCACCCGTGCCAAGAAAATCTGTGTGCTGATAGGTTCCACTAAAGCGTTGGCTTATGCCATTCACAACATGACTGTTCTGAAACGCAACACCAAACTCAAGGAACGACTCAATCCTTTATTGGCTGTAGCAAAAGATTTAAATGTTTCCACCCCTTATCCATTGATGCCGCAAGAAGATGATTTTGGAATGGTAGCTGAAAGAAGCACTCAATATAAAATAACTTCAGAATAGTGTAATTTATAAAATATAATTATAACGATGGAATTAGTAATTAAATCGATTAAGGAACTATTGAATTACCATTTCAATATTCCAAATTTTCAACGCGGTTATCGTTGGGAGCCTGACAATGTTGAAAAATTATTGAATGATATTCTGGATTTTCACCAGAATCATCAAGATGGTACATTTTATTGCCTCCAACCCGTTGTTGTAAAAAAGAACCTAGAATTATCAAAAGACGACAACACGGTATATGATTTGCTTGATGGGCAACAACGTCTTACAACACTTTGGCTCATTTTAAATTCTAATAGCATAAAACCCTTTTGGCAAAAGCTTCATAAAAATTTGCCAAAATGCTTTGATCTGCAATTTGAGAGCCGAGATAATTTATTGGAGACAGCACTGAAAAAAGATAGCATCTCTTATGATAACATTGATTTGTTTTACCTTACACAGGCTCTGCAGTCTATTGAGAAGTGGGAAGGAAACCAAATAGAATTATTAAACGCAGTGGAAAAAGATATAGTTAGGGTGATATGGTATGAATTTGATAAAAATAAAGATATTGAAGAAGATGCGAAAAAACAGTCATCTTCCATTAATGTGTTTACTCGTTTGAATGAGGGAAAAATAGGTCTTACCGATACAGAACTTATTAAAGCTTTACTGCTGCAAAGTGATATCTATCCAGATAATCAAAATGAAATATATGGACGAGGTTTCATGAAAGAGCATCTGTTTCATTTGGCAACCGAATGGGACAAAATGGAGAAAGCCTTACAAAGACCAGATATGTGGAGTATGATTGTTGGTACAGATTACAATCCTTTGAGTCACATGGAATTTCTGCTTACTCTTGTTGCCAACAAAATTCAGAAAGAAAACTATTATAAGATAACTGATACATACCATCGACTATTTTATATTATATCTGAATACCTAAGAGTTCCAGTTAATGATAGTAGTAATAATACAGACAGTGTAAAATACAAGGCAAAATATTATTCACAAAAAGTTGATGAAATATGGTCGCAGGTTAGAGATGCATTCACGATTCTAAACAATTGGTATAGTTCTACTGAGTTATATCACCTTGTAGGCCTATATTATTTACTATGCGGTTCTGGTAATATTTTCCACAAGACACAAGAGCTATTTGACACTTATAATGCAGAAAACAAAACAAAGAAAGAATTTAAGAATGATTTAAAGTCAGCTATAGGAAAGGCTATAAAGATAACCGAGAAAAACACAGATGATAATATTGATGGAGAAATTCTTAAACTTAAAGAACTCTCATACGACATGGGACATCAAAGCCGGATGATAAAAATTCTTGAAGCGTTTAATGTTTACTTACATCTAGTAGAACGAGGAATATACACTAAATTTAGTTTCAGTAAGTTCAAAAATAACAAAGTAACAAGTCTAGAGCATATACATCCCCAACATTTAGACTTTGAGAAAGCAAAAATAACAGATGTGCAACAGTGGTTGGAGGCTCAAAAAGAACATCGTGCTGAATTTAACGAACAAACACTTTCAGATTTAAATACTCTTGAGAAGTTTCTTCAAGACGAAAAAAATTATAAGAATCATGTTGAAGACTGTAGAAATATTGTTGACAAAGTAGAGAGTTTCCTGGATAAAGAGGCGGGTATTGATGATGGGCATATGCACACTCTTTACAACATGGCACTAATAGACAAAGACACAAATGCAGCCCTAAGCAACAAACTTATGGATGCGAAACGTAAGACTCTCATTGATAGAGAGAACAATAATGGTATATATGTCCCAATCGGAACAAATTTTGTATTTAACAAACATTTTACTAAAGATGTTACTAGCATGAAATTTTGGATGTTGAATGATCGTAATGCATATTTTAAGAAAATTGAAGAAGCATATAATTACTTCATAAAATGATAAAGGTATGGCAGATAAAGAAATATTATTAAATGCAACTGTTGACGAAAACATAAATACCAATTTTATACAGTTTTTCAACAACAACAATATAGAGATTCCTCTTATACAACGTGATTATGTTCAAGGAAGTGATTCTCAAAAAAATAAAAGAGATAAGTTTGTGGATACATTACTCTCTGCTTTGACTAACGAAACAGAAAGAGCCGATTTAGATTTTATTTACGGTACGTCGGTACATGGTGCTTTTATTCCTCTTGATGGTCAACAAAGATTAACAACTCTCTTTCTTTTACATTGGTATATAATCGGTAGATGTATGAATATTGACGCCGACAAAACAATGGCCCTATTGAAAGGAACGTCTTGGTTCGCAAATGATAAAAAATTTGGTTATAATACCCGAATAAGTTCTTCTATATTCTGTGAACGACTAAAAACGATTTCGAAGATATCTCTTCTGGATGTTATAGAACAAATTAAAGAACATTCATGGTTTGACGACAATGATTGGATGAAAGACCCAAGTATAAAGGCTATGTTGTCTATGCTACAAACTATAGAGAACAAAATTAATATTCTAAACTGTGATTTAATGAATATGCTAGACCGCCTGCTGCATACATCTTCCATTAATTTTGACAAGTTAGACATGGGAAAATATAATCTCAATGATTCACTTTACGTCAAAATGAATGCACGCGGAAAACAATTAACGACATTTGAAAACTGGAAAGCGAGGTTCATTCAGCTTATTGAGGAGGAGTATGTTGATCGAAAATTCGACGGAGTTCAGCCTGAAAGAGTTGATAAGAATACTTATAAACAATACTTTTCACAATCTATTGAACACGAATGGACAGATCTGTTTTGGAATTATGCCGTAGATGCGTATGAAATAAAAATTGCAAACAAAGAAAAAGATGTAACAGTTTCTCCTCCTTTAATCGATGATTTATTCTTGAATTTCTTTAGGTATATTTGCAAAATGAAATCTTTCGAATTCATCGATAAGGAAAATGATAGCAATGAAGTCAAGGAATTAGATTTGACAAAAAGTGACAATTTGGATTTTGTTTTTCAGGTATTGGATTTGTTTGTACTGATTAGGTCTAATAAAAAAGATGGCATTAAGTCGTTCTTCAATAGCATTTTCTATGTACACACCACTTCTGATGATAAAAGCCAGATGGAACGATATGCAGAAGATGCAAAAACAAAAATAAAATTGTTCGCTTCAAAACGTGCTGACATTTTTCACAGTGTACTTGAAGATACTGCTAGTGTAGATGAACAGGTACTCTTGTATATCATCATAAAATATTGCCTTGAGAATAAATGCTATAGTGTATCTGATCAATTGAAAGGCTATGCTCGTAAATGTCGAAATCTTCTTGAGAACGATAATCAGCGCCTTATGAGTGATGTAAAGATGCATAGTAATGTCCGCTTGTCAGAAATAAAAGAATATATAAAAAAGACGACATCGTTTGAGTCGTTACAACTGCCTTCTCAAGAAATTATGGCAGTAGAAAATTCTGGATATTTTCACGGATATTTAGGAGCATTTGAGAATGTACTTTCTGATGATATCAATATGTATAAAGCTTATATTGCATTCAGGGATGCTAAAGAAATAGATAAGGTTAGGGTTTTAATTGCATTAGGCTTTAAAGGTGCAAATTTTGGTTATTGTGCGCATGGCGATAGAATATTCTTCGGAAGCAACGAGCGATGGGATTTACTATTTAGACATGCTGAAACAGCAAAAAAAATGCAACCCGTTATTAGTGGTTTGGTGAAGAATTTAAATGATGGAAATAAAATATCTGATATCATCAACAATAGACTCCATGAACTTGAATCTCTGAAATCATATTCATTTGAATATTACATGTTGAAATACGATAGTTTCTGCAATAACGCTTTCGTTTGGGCTTATAACAAGAAAGATAATAATGACGTTCATTTTGAGATGAAAGATAATCTTTGCATAATACACTCATCTCACTTCTTTGCAAAAAAAAGCGATTATGAGGTAATGGCTCTGCCCCGGTTCAGTAGTAGCCCTGTAAGAGGTTACCATATTGAACCTTATGCTTGTGCAGTAGCAGTTGAACTTGCTCAAATGAAATACCCTCACATGAAAAAAGTCTATGATTCTGGTGAAAACCGGGATAGAGGAGGACTTTATTTAGAAGAAGAAAGAATCTTTTTACAAATAACTGATTATGGATGGATATTTAAGATTTATTCTAGTGATGGAAAAGAAATAGAATGTGGTACATTGGCAATTGAAAATGATATCGATGTAATTCAAAGTGCTGCCGAATATTTAAAAAAGAAATTGAATCTCTAAAAATTCTTGTTCGAAGAGAAATGAGAAGCTGACAAGTAAGTTGGCTTCCCATCCTCTCTTTAAATTACTATACTTCGCGGAACCATCCTTTTTTCGACTTTTCAATAAATCATAAATATCGATGTCGCTAATGCTACCAATATCAATAGGGTGAAGCAGCATCCACTATTACTAGCACTTCCTCTTTTACTGCCAGAGGCTGCCTTTGCCAAGTCGAAGATGCTGAATGTGGTTCTTCGATAGACTTGATTGTACAGTGCTTTCTTGGGATGTAATATTCCCATTCCCTTTCTTCCATATCCGGGGATGATGGCTTTCTTGACGGCTCTGTTCAGTCTGCCTGTTGTACGTGCGCTTATACTCTTTTTGAGAGACGGCGTTCTCATTCCAAATTTCATAGGCATTACTCTTTATAATCATTTTCATATCTACCAGCATAGGTTTGTTTAGCTAAGTAGGTATATTTATTTATGAAATCTGTCTTAGCATTCGTATATCCATCTCTGTCATGTTCAAATGGTTTCCAAAGAGAAAGTTTCAATGCTTCATATTCTTTGGCAATAGATGGATGCTCATTTAAGTAATCTCTAAAATATAATTCATCGTTATCACCTGAAAGTCTCACATGAATATGAAAGACTTTATCGGCAAAGCCAAATTTTGTGTAGCCTTTGTTGAAATCCATGCGTCTTTCAGATTTTATCATGCAGATATAATCATGTTCTAGCAAAATCTTATATATATCATTGAAGCTACTGTTATCATTCATTTCTATCAATATATCTATTATCGGTTTAGCCCAAATAGCTTGGATGGATGTACTACCTATATGTGATATACGTACCAGATTCATATTGCATAACAAATGAACTAACAATGATTTTTCTTCAGCATAATCATTACCCCAACGTTCGTTAGGCTTTGTCAGGACAATAGGAAATAGTTGCCAAAGTTCTTCAAGGCTCATCTCAGACAATTCCTTAGTACATTTTTGATTATTCATATCTTTGGGTTTGAACATAATTCGGAAATATAATCGATAAACTTACTTTCAGATGGATGCTCATCATAAAGATAGAGTAGTGCATCATCTTGAGCAGCCTTCGACTGACCAAGAATACGCATGTCAGTTACTATCATGCCCTGACTATAGCCAAGGTCTTGCATTTGTGCTAGTAGTGCTGATTCTTTGGAGGTCATACGAGGTTGTTTGTTTTGAGATAAACGAATACCACTATTCCTAGTTGAATCAGGAATATAGCCGGCACTCCATATTTGAATTTCTTATGCAAGGTCTTATGATGGAAGAGTTTGATACCTGTCCATGCACCGATGCTTCCTCCCACAGCTGCCATGATGAGCAGTGTGGCTTCGGGAATTCGCCATTTGCTATGTTGGGCTTTCCATTTGTCGATGCCATACATCATCAAGGTAATGACGTTGATGACTATCACATAGCCAATGATTATCTTTTCTATTGTACTCATTTTTCTATCGTTTCAATATAAAAACTAACAGGGCGAAAGCCATCATTGCAAGATATCATGGCTGATTTTGGGTTCTTCATCCAACCATCGTAGAAGTTCTCACCACCATGTGCCAACGTCATCACGAAAGACTGCATAGACTGCCAAGCACTCTCACAAAGACCCTCTGGCTTCTGGGCATCGATGGAGACAAACGTTTGTCCTTCCTGCATATTGCAGGCATGTTCAATCGGATTCTCATATCGAGCTGACAGATCTGTATGATTCACCTTTCTAATTACTGTTATCTTAATCCTTTTCATTGTCGTCTTCTTCATTTGAATGATTACGTTTCTTCAATGGACCTTTTGTATGGCCACGATTCAAATCTACTCCCGCTTCGTTTAAGATACGGAACAGGGAGCTTCTACTTTTGAATCCGCTTCGTTGCCAAATGTCGTCGATGGTATGGCCACTCTTGTACATGTTGACCACCATCTTGTTGCGTTCCAGTTTAAGCAAGGTTGCTGAAGTGTGTGCCTTGATTGGCTTTTTAAGCTTGCTTGTACTGCTGTTGGCTCTACGCATAGCCAAGGCTTCTTGTGGCAAGGTAGCCATCATATTAAGGATATCCGAGGAACGGGTGTCTTTGAACATTTCTCCTGTTGAATCTATCCTGTCACGGATGGATATCACTCGCACCATGTTCTTGCGGCAAAACTCCAGGAGAATGGATAGTTCTCTGGCTCCTCTCACGGCATTGCTGAATTTACCAACGACCAATTCGTCACTGGTGGTCAATGCTTCGATGAGTCGTTGCCATTCCGGACGAAGCTTCTCATGGATGTTCTGTTCTTCAATGATCTGTTCACAACCATTGTCCAACATCCACTGTTTGTCTTCTTCTAAATACTTATAGTGTGGAGTATTCCACAGGTATCCTATTCGTGCCATACGCAGAGTATTATTTATTGCTTGCAAATTTACTGGATATTTCTCGTTGAAAATCATACTTGGCACTAAAGATGCTTAATTCAGCGATTTTTACCTCGTTTTTATGGTTCTGCCGACAGATAAATCAGCTTCGGGTGGCATTTCCAAATGGATTAGTTGCTTTTGTACGTGTTCTATTTTCGCTTAAACGGCTGTTTTTTCGATTGGACTGAAAATGGTTTGGATAACATCTGCAAATATCCTTTTATCGTACTCGATAATTATCAGCAAGTTACGACTCAAAAAAGCGTTTTCATACTTTTGGGTATGAAGGTTAAATAACTCTATAACAATTTGTTAGAGTTGGTTTTGATAGAATTTTGCACTTAACTTTGCAGCGTTGTTCTTTGAGACATGAACAGACTTTAATGGCAAATTCAGACCGATGAAGCGATGTAATTCATCAGAAAATTGCTCAGAAGTTCAATTATGTCAATTATTCGGAATGACAGAGTAATAATTATCATACTAATACATAGATATAATATGTTGATAGAAGATGGAATTGAATTGTTCAAGATCTCTGCGCCATTGATGGTGCCGGAAGTATTTGCCATGAGTAATCTACAGGACGTGGAGATTCATGAGGATGAAGGTATTCTGATGTATGAGCTTCCTCGTCCCATAGAGTTTGAGGATATGCTCAACTATCTGGAAGACCAGATGGAATTCATTCTGTTGTACTATCACAGGGCGTTAGAAGATATGAAGTTTGGATTGAGCTGTTGTGCTTATTCCAATCCGAAGTATGGTCACATGTTCAAGATCAATGCTGCCACCAATGTGGATGGTCTTTGTGAGCAGGTGTATGTGACCATCTATGATTCTTTGGACGATATGTATGGTGAGATTTTGAAAGAGTTGCATAACAAACGGACGATTGGCAAGTATCTCTATGAGAAGTCTGAGGCCAGTGTCATGGGTGATTTCTTTTGATATGAACAGAGTGCTTTGGAAGAAGATGGCTATCCTAATTGACCGTTACCGTACATGGATTACTGTTCAGGGTATTTATCGGGATGATTGGTTCCTGTTTGTATCAGGTGGACTTTTAAAAAGGTATGCCAATCCGGTATTCAATCTGATTGTAAAGTGGCCGAGAGGAAACAAGGTTCGTGGACAGGTTATAGGCATTTCTGAATATGAAATGGATCGTGCTATCCGAAAGTTGAGCAATGCTGACACAGGTTTTGCCCGTCGGATTAGATGTCTGGAGCCAACCCCCGAAGATGTTGAAGCAATCGTTTTGGAAGCATCGTGGGGCTACGTTCAGCTGGAGTTAGAAGTATATGATAAAAATTTAAGAACCAATAAACAACCATTAAAAGATGATTTGGAATAGCTTACTATTGATTTTCCCTATCCTTATTCTCGTGGCAGCTTTGCGTTGTTACAAGAAGGATGGCAGGTGGATGAATGCCTTTTATAGGCGTATGAGTTTTCATGATGTTGCCAGGAGATTATATGTGCAGTTGGTCATGCTTCTGCTTATCCTGTTTCAGTTCATACAGATTCAGACGCACAAATCAGCCATCGATACTTTTATACCGTTAATCATCACGGCTCTGCTGATTCGCTTTTCCATGGCTGAGTTGGTGTTCTACGCTATAAAGAAACGTAAGGTGATGGTGTCAGTATGTTCACTGGTATTGGTTGGGCTCTTTATTCCTCACTGCTTTTCTATGGCTGTAGCACTCGGTATTTTACTGGTAGCTTCAATCTTCTATCCCTCTCGTGGAATTAGAAACATGGTGGAAAGTCCCGATGAGATTTTCTCTCTTACTTCCATACCGGGGCAGCTTGCCGCCAACTATTATTGAGCAACACAAAACTTTATATAAACAACATTTGAATTAAAACAAGTTGACCATGACTTCCCGGTTCCCTTGGGTCAGCGCAAACAAGTAGTATTAACATCCAAAACAATTGAAGATGAACAACAACTTATCTTATGAGGTCAGTCATGTCGTGATCACTCCACGCTTGATTGAATTCCTCAAGCAAAAGCCCAAGGGACGCTTTACTCGACTGGAGGCGTATTTCGACCTACTGAGTAGAGCCATGATCAAGAAGCCATTCTCGGTATTGCCCAAGGCAGCATCAGCTGAGCTACTGGGTGAATTTGACACCACGGTAACAGAGCTGGCTGGTGACTGGGCTTGGCAACGGGCTACTGTCCGTGACTTTCTGAGTGAATTATCCGCTATCGGTCAATTGGCAAGAGCTGATTCTTACAAAACAATGACCATTACTTTCGAGGCATTGAAGTTTCGATGGCTTCAGGAGGAACTGGTTAAAGAGGAAGCTACGATTGAACTGCTGAAACAATCGGATAAGAAGAAAGCAAAAGGTCACTCATCAGCTAATGAGGCTGGCTTATTACCAACAGATGCTGAAGGTGGTGATACTGGTAGTTTGTCTCCTAATAATGAGGACGCTGCACTGAATGATGAACCTATCTCTGAGATGGAAAAATCGCAGCGCAAGGTTTGTCGCGAGCTCTATGAGGAAATCTTCGCTGACATGAGCGAAACCATCAGAGAATGGGCATACACTCCCAAGGTGGAACATGCACTGTTTAGGGCGTACTACAATCTTTGTGGCGCAGACCGTAAGCGTTGGCAGGAATACCTTGGTCGTATGCCGAAGGACAACACGCTCAGCTTGACGATTTATGGCAATGAGACGATGCGCACGACAGCGGACAAGGTCGAGTCGTACTTCATTCGTTTCGGTACAGAATTTCTAAAGGATGAAAATGAGTAACAGATAAACGCATAGTCACGCTCACAGTGGCGTTGTTGATACAGGATGACGGGGCACATCATTCTCCCTTAGTTCAGGTGGCATACCGCTTAACAAGGGCATTTACGATAGACCCCAGGTCAGGCTGGTCGGGCTCGCCCGATTGTTCAGAAATGTATTAGAACTGGTAGCCTAATACCCCTTGGTGGCAAGCCACGATGGGAGGCTGACCAGCAAGACAGCAAGCTGTGAGATAGATATAACAACAGAAGATAATGGCAAAACAGGTATTTGATTTTAGACCGGGAAAGGGCTTTACGGTGGCTCAGAGCAACGAACATCAGCGTCGTTGGACGGAGAAAGGATGGCAGTCTGCCACACACTCCGGGAACTATGACCGCACACGTTCTGCGCTCAACTTTGAGGTGGTGCGTGGTGGCAAGATACAACCTATTGACAAAAGCCACTCTATTCCTGAATTGATGGCGATGAACCTAAAGGCTCGTGGTATCAAAGACCCGAATGAAGGGATGAAAGAGCCATACTACCGAACGGTGGTGAATGTGATTATGGGTGGTGGTCGTGAGCGTATGCGTGAGCTGGCTTTCGGTGACCAGAAAGTGAACTTTGAGCGTGGTGCGGATAACAGTGGCATCACTCGCTGCAAGGATATTGAGCAATGGGCTTCTGATATGTATCGCTTTGCTGCCGACCGTTGGGGTGAGGAAAACATCGTGGCTTTTTATGTGCATCTTGATGAGCAAAATCCACATTGTCATCTCACGCTTTTGCCAATAGACAAGAATCAGAAGTTTGCTTTCAAGAAGTTGTTTGCCGGCAAGGATAAGTATGAGTTCAAGGCTCGCACGACCGCCATTCATGATGCATTGGCTAAGGTGAATGCCAAGTGGGGACTTGACCGTGGTGACAATATCGTGCTTACAGGAGCCCGCCATCGTTCTACCGAAGAATACAGGCGTTCGCTCAGTAGTCAGTGTACGGCTTTGGAGAAGGAACTGGCTGTGAATACCGAGCGTCTTCGTTTGCTTAACCAGGAGATTGTCATGGCTGAACGTCGTGTCAAGGGTCTTACTACGATGGTACATAATCTCGAAGAGAAGAAGGCTTCCATCGAAGCTGAACAGAAACGTCTTACTGATGAGCTTACTCAAGGCCGAGGTAATGCGGATGTTATCCGTGAGCAGATTCGAAAATTGGATGTACAGCTTCAATCGGTCATCGATGGTCTGGCAGACAAAAAAGCGAAGTTGGACGATGCTGTTCAACAGCGTGACAAGGTTTTGGCTGATGTAGAACAGCTCAAGGCTAACCGGGATGAGCTTCGCCGTCAGGTTTATGCAGCTGCCGGTGAAATGGAAGACCAGATACGTTTCCGATTGAAGGATGCCTTTGCGGATTCTGTGCTCTCTGACTTCCGATCTGTATTGCCTCAGATGACGTTCCGTGACATGGAAGCATTCAACAATACGTTGTTGGCAGATATGGCTACCAATGGCGAAGAGATTATGACTTGTGCCTTATATCTCTATACGGGTATGCTGGACAATGCAACCAACTTCGCCAAAGGTCATGGAGGCGGTGGCGGTGGTAGTGATTTGCCATGGGGACGTAAGGAAGATGAAGATGACAGGGCTTGGGCTTATCGTTGCATGATGCAGGCTCATCGTATGATGAAACCATCAGGAGGCAAACGAATGAAGAGATAATTTTTAAGAATGGACGGATGGTCAGCAGCAGAGGTTGACTGGTGTTCTTTTTATTGTGCCATGTGGGTGTTGTGGTATGGCGCGATGTTTTTTTCTCCAGTTCCTCTACGTCCGGCTTGATGTCCATTCTTTCAAACAGAACATAACATGAACACAAAATAGAATCGCATGTTGAAGAAATTTTTAGTACTATCGGCTGTCTGCTTGTCCCTCACTGCACAGGCAGCTAATGAGGAACCTCTCGTGGAGGATTCTCTGGTGAGTCGAGAGACATCCATCAGTGAGACGATGCTTCGGTCATTGGAACCGACGTATCTGAGAAACGTAACACTCTCGTCGGGTTGGAAGGACAACTGGTTCATTGGAATCGGTGGCGGTGCTTCTGCATTTGCCAGTACACCACTCGGTTGTGAGGATTTATTTGGTCGCATCAAGCCTACGCTTCACCTGCAGGTGGGCAAATGGTTTACGCCAGCTATCGGTACACGGGTATCGTTCCGTGGCTTTGAGTTGAAAAACTCGGAACTACAGGACACTCGCTACAAGCTGATGCACGCTGACCTGCTGGTGAATGTGGCTTCCTATTTTAATAAGGCTCGTGATGAGCCACGCTGGGACATTGTTCCCTATGCAGGTTTGGGTTTAATCCACAACGAGGACAATGGGAACTGTCCTTTTGCATTCTCTTATGGCGTGATGGGACGATATCGTCTTTCTCACAGATTGCATCTCACAATGGAGGTGAACGGTACTACTACATTTAAGGACTTTGATGGCCGTGGTGCTTCCCGTGAATTTGGTGACAATCTGGTGAGCCTGACCGCAGGTTTGTCTGTAACCCTTGGTAAGAGTGGATGGAAAAAAGTGGTGGATGCCAAACCCTACATTCAGCAGAATGATTGGTTGCTAGGATACTCGTTATCGATGGCAAACAAAAACAGACTGTTGGACGCTCGACACAAATCAGACTCAAGAGCTCTCGCAGAGATGCGCAAGATTCTGGAGATAGAAGGGCTATTGAAAAAATATGGCAACAAGCTGGAAAGCCTTTCTTCGGACGAGGAAGCCTCACAGACGGTTTCACTCTATCCTAAGAATGACTACAGTGGACTCAATTCGTTGATGGATCGATTGAGAAAAGGTAAGTGGAATATGAATACCGGTAAGGACGGATTTCCAAGTGATTCCCTAAGTGAATCTACTAGGCAGTCGATGATGGCAATGATGTTGGCAGGTGATAGCGCACATACATCACCCTCCGATGAGCAGGCTTGGAATGCTTATCTGCTCGATATGAGCAATAACCGCTCTTGCATAGGTGCTCCTGTTTACTTCTTTTTCAAAATTGATACACACCAATTGAGTGACCATAGACAGCTTATCAATCTCGATGAGATTGCTCGTGTAGCTAAGAAATATGACCTTCGTATCCGTGTGACGGGTGCAGCAGATAGTGCTACTGGCAGTAAAGAGCGCAACAGTGAGTTGAGCCGTAATCGTGCTCGATATATCTGTGAACAGTTGGTGGCGCGTGGTCTGAACGAAAAATATATTGCCAAAGTATCCATGGGTGGGGTTAGCGAACTTTCTCCCAACGATGGCAATCGGTTCACAAGGATAGAATTGTTCTTTGAACCAAAATAATGCTTTTTGTTATTTAATTTGGGGATAGTAGGCTGGCCTGTGAAGGTCGGCCTATTTTGTCAAATAGATGTAGGCAACAATAGGTTTGAAAGAAATGTATTATATGCGCTGTAGTTCAGGCAATTAGCTCCTAATTTTTTTGTTATGTGCCGGAAAATTCGTATCTTTGTGTATAGTAAATAACTAAATTTCAGACAGATGAAGAAGTTTCTATTCGTCCTTATGCTGGCTCTTTGCTCGGCATCCTCTTTCGCTCAGACACAGAGCAACAGTGATTCAACTTATGTTGCCACAGAACAGTGGGAATATAAATCGATATACATTAGAAACTCCCATAAGTTTGCAAAACAAGGTGAGGTTCATTTCGAAAACCATGATAAGACGCTGGATAACTATGGTCAACAAGGTTGGGAACTCGTTGCTGTCGCTCCACTAATAGCTTCAAATCTATCTTCGGGAAACGCTTATACCAGTTACTTATGTTATACCTTTAAGAGAAAGAAGATTGTCAGCAAGTAAGAAATCCATATTCAAAATGCTATATAGCCTCAGTTCGAATGCTATCGGATTGGGGCTTCATTTTGCACTTACTGTGGTATTACTTGCTATATAATAGCCTCAGTTCAGTGTATCGTCTTCGCTGGATTGAGGCTATTTTTTTTCCTTTGTACTTGCAGAATTCCAAGTATTCTTTGTGAAACTTGCGGTCGCCAGCTTCTATCTTTCGAAGCAATTTACTTTTAGGATACTTTCCATTACCCAAGATGCGGCCACAACCTACATTATAAGATAATGTGGCCAGAAGCAAGGAATCCACACCATATCCTCGAAATATAGCACAAAGTTTTTTTAGATCTGAACGCAATAAAGCATCAGCTTGTTTCTTTGTAAGAGACCAGTTAAGTTTCTCTCCTGGTTGTATGCAGTGCCCGTAGCCTATATATGGATAATCTTTCTTGGTATGAAGTCCCTCGTAGAATTTTATGCAAGCAACAGCCTTATCGAAATCAGACAAGGCATAAATGGATGAGGAATGTGATTGACGTAGGCTCTGAGCTTTTATCGGCTTAAAGCCAATTATGAATAGAAATAATAGGGTTATGTATTGCTTAGTTTTGTTTGTCATGTGTTTATAATAAAGACGGCAAGACTAATTCTACTCAATCTTGCCGTCATGTGTTTAGTTATGGATTATCTACCTCGATGGTAATGTTGCTCTTCAGCTACATTCTCAGTTTCTTGTTCACTATCGATTTCTGCTTGATATACCGTCATCTCCGTTAGCTTTTCATTTACTCCTTCAAGATTAGCATCCAAGCTGAAATCATGGTCGTATGGGAATTGATGAAGTACCGACATTCCTACGTTGGTAGCTGTTCCAACATCCATCGTATCCTTTTCTTGATTGTATTGAACATAGAGGACACTGCCATTATTCATTTCAAAGATGGGCATACGATTGGTTGCCATTTTGCTAAATTCCTCTGCCACCATAGCTTTGACGACGTTCTTTACATCTTCGGTAGCATCATTAGGTAAACCATAACGATTGATAGCGTCTCGTACTTCCTTTTCTGATACTTTACGCATCATATCATAAGTGCCACCGACTTGGTTGTTATTGACAACAGCATAATGGTCATCTTCGGCAATAACTGTATATCCTGGATATTTCACCGCTTTGGCGTAGGTTTTATCCATATCAATACTATCGCCATTGTCGTATTCCCTTGCTTCTTTTAGGATATCGCTGGCATCCATTTTATCCAAGCGATTGGTGTCATCTGACATTTGCAGGTACTGTATGCTAGAGTATAAGATAGGCTCTTTGGCAACGGATTTTTTATTTTCTTCCTTAATTTCCTCTTTGGGTGAAATAGGATCCAAACCTTGTTCTATACGTTCATTGATGGTATCAATGCGTTGAGTAATCATAGAGGATGCTCGTTTCACATCCAACAGAGTCGTTTTGAGAAACTCTGGAGATTCTTTCAGACTTCCTAACCAAGATTTGAGGTATGCACAAGAGTCTTCTTTTACGTTTTTCTCCATACCATAACGACTGGCAATCAAGGCGGCACTAAGTTCTGCAACTAACTCCTCGCGAGAATATTCGGCAGATCCAAATCCATTTCCTTGCTTGAATCTGTTCAATCTTTCTTCCGTGCCGGTGCTATGGGTCATTTCATGGAAAAGGTTACTATAGAAGCTTTCACCGTTGATGAATTGCGACTTCTCTGGTACAACAATCTCATCTTTACTAATGCTGAAATAGGCATTATCCTGATGCTTCGGATAAATGGGACATACCCATCCATTCTTTTCTATCATGGCATCAACAGCAGGGAAATCAATCATCTTTCCTTCACCTTTGGTCTCTCCAGTAGCGACTTTATTGGCTTCTTCAAGCTTCGCATAAAGCTCTGGACGAGCCTCTTTTAGATTGGTTTGGGCGAGATTGAATACATTATAGATTTGCAATTTCGGATAAACGGCTATGTTTTTCTTTTCCTCGTTGGACATCTGTTTATAGTCATCGTATTTAATTTTCTCATGACTATCCTTATCGATGCAGGTAAATGTCGTAATGAAGACTGGAAAACTCTTCTCACCTTTATTGATAGAGACCAATGGCAGCTTTTCACCATTCTCATCAACCATAGGCTTGCGAGCTCCTTGTTTGTCTTTATCGAAATTGAGGGCAGCTACACGGTCGAAGGTACAGAATACTGGGATTTTATAGCCATTCTTCTCACATTGAAGCATTAGCATCAGGGCATTCATCCCATTGTATTCACGCCCATTCATATTCTTCGGCCATTTCATTGAGCCCTCAGTGAACCAAGGTTTCTTCCAGTCACTTTGCAGTGTCTCCATCTTCTCAATGAGCATATCGGCGAAACGTTCCAAGGCTCTGTCTTCAGCACTTGGACCATCGCTATTATAGAATTTCTTTCCGGCCATAGTTATGCGTTTTGGTTCGTATTAGGGAATGGCTGTTTGATCCACTCCGAAATTTCATTCACACGGCAAGAGAGGTTGAGCTTCTCTTGGTAACAGCCCAATTCCAGTTCGCCTTTGATTTCTACCTTGCCACTGGGAATAAGAGCTTTGCACTCATCATTCGAGAATCTAACAAAACGCACCCATGTGAACTCAAAAGTCTCTGCCACTTTCTCTGTACCGAAACCTGAGAAAATTTGGTAGTTTCCACCATTCTTATCGGTCTTACGTTCAATCTGCTTGGCTAGAGTTCCCTTGAACTCCAAATCGCCAGTTACCGAATCGGTCTGTGAGGCTGGATTCAATGTAATCTGTTTGGCACTGAGATTTACGTACAAGTGTTCTGTGCGTTTCTTGAAATTCATCGTGCCCACAATTTCTACACGCTGACCGATGGCCAACTTGGCTGCTTCGTTTGTGTCATAGCCGTCTTTACCTACACTAATCTCTACTGAGATGCCACTACCATTACGGTCTGTTACATCTACTTTCACTGTCATGGCTGTGAATGGTTTACCATCTTTGCCTGTCTTCATCATCGCGGAGCGACTGATGATACCGTTTACTGTTGCTTCTGCTTTAATCATAGTTTGTCTATTTTATTGTTGTTTGTTTGTTGTTTTTAATCTTCTTCACTTGGGTCATAATCAGGTGGCATTTCTATTGCTCTTCTTAGTTCGTAGTATGTCCATGCTCCTGATATGAGGATGATGACTAAGAATAGCTTAGCCACGAACTCATTAAAGAGTAGATAGACTCCAAAGTCCCAAAGGAAAACGGCAGTTGCTAATGCCGAAATACTTGCTAACTTTCTAGTTTTATGTGTCATAGTGTTTGTGTTATCTTCGAATTACTTCGTTTTGGCTTTCTGTTTGATTCTGTTGCTGATCATAGTTCTGTGATACTTGACCAGCCACCACTATAGAGTTTACGATACCTGACAGTCTTTGTCGTTTTACATCATCACTCAGCTCGGTATTATTCAGCACCTGAGACAGCCTATTCAGTTCGTTAGGTGTCAATTCATGTATGAACTGCTGTTTGCCATTATTGATTTCCAATACGGTTTTACCATCTTCTTTCAGAACCAAAGCACTATCTTTCATACTAGGTAATAAAGAAGATAAGTCGATACGTTTGTTTAGTGCTGCATCTGTGGCAGACTGCATCTTCTCATTCTCAGATTTATTATCTATCTGTACAGCCAATGCCATAAGCGAGGTAAACAGAGTCATAGCCATTTCTACAATTGGATCACCCATACTCATATGTTCACCCGAATCTTCTGACGATAGGATTTTTTTCATCCAATCATCCGGTGATAGAGTAGTGTCTATCTCTGGAGCATTATTGGTTTTGTATTTTGCCAACAGGTCTTCTCCATTAGATAAGCCTTTCAACTGGATGTTTCCCTTTTCGGCAATCTCGGCCAAGTATGCAGCCGGATCTAAATCTCTTGTCGTTCCATCGGCTGCGATTTGTTTTACGCTCAAATGAAGATGTTCCCCAGTGGTGCGTGTACCTGTATTACCAGTTACGCCCAACTTTTTTCCTGCGTTCACTTCATCACCGACTTTCACGTCAACACTACTCAAGTGCAGATAGCTGAGCTGAACTTTATCACCATTCTCACGCTGATATTCCACCGTTACCGATTTACCTCCTGCAGTATTGGCATTTTGATTTATAGCCACTACTTTTCCCTTATCTTCTGTTGCCAAGATATCGTCCTGCTTGGTTCTGATATCAATACCTTTGTGCATCTGTTGCCTGGAAGAATCTGTAGGATCACTACGCATTCCGAACGGTGAAGTAACCAATATGAATTCATTACGTTTTAGAGGAAAGGAGTAATTACTATCAGTAGTATTCATTGATACTGAATGATTACTACCGTTAATATTAGCTATACTACTATCTGTAGTTCGTGGGTTTTGTTCCACACCAATCTGCCTTCCTTGGGCTTTCATCTCCTCCATAACCATGCGGTCGTACTTTGCAAGGTCGTTACGTTCAATGATTTTAATCAGGTTCGGAGCATACGTTCCAGCCGTAGCATATCCTGCTTTATCTAGCCCCTGTGCCCATCCTTTGTAGTTGTCGGGAGAAAGACAGAAACAGGCTGCATAGCGTTTGTTGTTTCTCAAAAATTGACTGTGGTGTTCATACGAATCACCCACACTGGCATAACTACAAAATTTCTCATTTGGTTTGTCATCTGTGTACAGTCCGTATTTTCCTCCATTGGCAATCCAGGAAGAAGTAGCTTTGATGCCAAAGTGGTTGTTTTCATTTCGAGCCAACTGACTTTGTCCATTACTACTCTCCAAGATTCCCTGGGCTAGTGTTACGGAAGCGGGTATGCCATAGCGACTCATTTGCTCCATGGCATATTCCTTATATTGTTCTACGTATTGTTGATTTTTACTCATGATTATTCCTTTTACATGTGGCGACCCATTCGCATTTCCTCTTTCTCTTCAGGCTTGGCCTCCTGCTTTATTTCTTGTTTAGGATCTTCCTGCACGGATTGTTTCGGAGCCTCCAACATATCACAGATAGCCACTCTATTTCCATCCCGAATCAACTTTGGTAGATATGTATCCAGCTGACCATAGCGGAATGAGGTTACATCTATCTGCTTCTGATTTTTAGAATCTTCGCCTTTTAGTCTTGGCAAGTCTAAAACCTTGGAAATAAGTTTGGCATCTTCGGCATAACTCTGATAGGTATCTCCAACTCTGAATAGCAACACTGCATCAGGATGCTTGGCTTTGAGTTCTTTATATTGCTTGAAGTTAGGGATTGAAATCATTTTGGATTCTACTTGTTCCTTGACGGCATTCTCTTGTTTCAGTTCAGGGTGAAGCACATCTGCAAAGAGCTTGGCAGCCAACTGATTTTTGTACAAGGTCATATCTTGGGCTATCCACATACGTTGCCATTGCTGTTGGGTAATCTCACGAGGCTTCAACTTTTCGGTTCCTTCAATAGTCGGCAAACAAAGCAATTTATCATCACGGGTTCGGAAGATGCTCACATGCACAATCTTATCGGTATCTTCTTTGCTAACACCATTATCAAATAAGTCAAACTTCAAGTCTGGTTTATTCTGAGCCTTTACATAATACTTCATGGCCAGTTCCTGTCTGAGTTGTTGGCTTTCTTCAATCTGGTTTTGCTTAATGGTAGCGAAGAATTGATTTAAGTCGGTCTTCTCTGGATAGATGCTGAAACCATCTTTGTTTTGTGGCTTGAGGTACATAGCCCATCGATTCTGGTCATCTTTCATCATCTGAATATGTTCGAAGATGGGTGACAAGGAACGACTTACCGCTTCTGAAACATCCATTTTGGATTCTTCTTTCAAGTCCCAACCTTTAAGTTTCTCAATGGTTACTTGTTTGTTCTCAAAGTAGGTGTCGTCGGGCTTATAACCGAGTGCTCCATCATTATTGAAGAAACGTACATACGTACTACCTCGTTTAAGTAACGCATTTTCAATGCGCTCTTTACTGAAGCCCGGCAAATCATTCTTGATAACTTTGGCATTGTTCTGGTTACGCTCAGCCTCTGACATCACTTCATCAGGAGTTAAGTAGAACGAGCGTTTCTCTCCATTTGCTAATTGTACAACACCACCGGTAGCGGCACACGCAGGTAGAACTACATCTGTTATTCCTGTCTTTGTGTCTTTGACCACCACAATTTCTTTACTCTTCTTATCGGGTATATCATGGAGTGCTTCTGCAATCACGTAGTTGCCGTTTTTCACATTCCACTCCGAAGGCATATATTCAGAAAGCATACTGGCAATTCGAGTGCCTTCACCTACAGCTTTAGTATAGGCTACTTCCACGATTTCTGGGTCATCGCTATCTGTCTTGGATAAGCCATAGTTCATTTCTTTCTCATAATAGTCCAAGTCGAACTTTTGCTTGAACATCGAGCGTTCTTCGGGTGTGGCAAAGTTTCGGTCATCTATGCGCATACCGCCCTGACGAATGATGTCAATCATTATGGCACATTCTCGTGAATCAATTCTTGGAAGTTGCTTGGTTAGCTCCTCCATAATAACATCCTGATTTTCATCGGTACGATATCTCACTGCCTCTCCTTTTTCTGCTTTATGAATGGTGTCAATAGCGGTATTGACATCGCTTTCAATGGCATCAATCAAGCATTTGTTCTCTGCCAGTTCTCTCTGCCAAAATTCGATGTTCTTCATGCTATCAGAAGAAAGCTTGGCTGGTAATCCAAATTCTTGCATCTTCACCCCAGCAGCTAGTTCAGCAATCAAGCTCTCGTACTTTTCTGCATTCTCGGAGGGTGATTGTGCACCTTTCATCACCATGCCTTCACGAGCCAGTCGTTGCTGATGACCTGTAGCCGTTACCACTTGACGCATCAACTCTTGTACATAGTCGATGTAGTGCATGAAGTGTTTTTGGTCGGGCATATAGATACAATCCTTGGCTGAATCGTAACGTGGCATTCCACTTGGGTCTCTACGGATATTGACTAAATTGTCACGTATCTGTAAGGCGAAGTCATTGACGGCAATATGCAGTTTGGTTTCTTCGTTCTTGGTATGCAAACGAGATTCATTATCACCAACTTTCTCCAACATCTTTTGGTAGCGTTCTTTATCTACCATGGGCAAAGTAGTCTGATCCAAATTGAATAGGTTCACAATTTCTCGGTTATGAATGCCTTTGTACTGTTCCTTATCTTTTGGAGATAACTGTTTGTATTGTTCACGAGTGATGATGTCATCAGGGTTGTTGTGATTTACATACTCTTTCCAATTGTACCAATGGAATGGTGCTGATTGTTGTTTGGCCAATACGGCTGCACCATGGTTCTTGGCTTCGTTAAAGGTGGTGTATAAAGCACTTTTGTAACCGCCTTGTTCACTATGCAACCCCAATGTAAGGGAATTGAATGCACTGACAGATACTCCTTTCGGATAAAATCTGGGAGCCATTCGCTGAGTGGTGTTCAGCCAATAACCTCCGTTGGTCTTTGCAGCCTCCAGTGCATTTGTCAGCAAATCAACTTGTCGGTTGGCGGCGTTCTGTTCAGCTATAGTCTTTTCTTTCATGTTATGTTGTGTCTATGATTAGTCTATTTGAGTGTGACCATGCGGTCTCTGTCTTCGTTCTGTCCTTCCACAGTACGATAATTATTTTGAGCCATCTGTGTCATCTGGTCATTCTTGGCTAGAATGGCATTGGCCAGTGTATTCAGAGGTATTGCACCTGCTTGATAAGCAGCTACTACGTTCTGAGGTAATTGAATGGTGCAAGGAACTTTGTCGATATTGGCTATCAGACAACTTCCTTGAAGAGTTGGATTTTGGATTCTTGGATTCAATGCTTCATCGGCATAGGTTTTATAAACTGATTTCGTTACGTTATCACCATAGTCTCCGTGTCCGGTTAAGGCTTCCTTTCCTGCTTTGTTGATTAGGTTAGCACCACCAAGACCTATCAACGTCATTTTCAGAATTGGGTTCTTGATAAACATACCTGCCAGAATGCTGGCGATGGGTAAGAGGGTATCTTTCTTTCCAAATGTTTCTGTTTTCCCTGTAAATAGTCCTAGCAAAACATCTGGTAACATAGAAATAACATAGCCCAGATTATGCGTTATATCTCCAATACCATCTAATCCAATGTTGCTCAACAATCCTGACCAACCGTCTGTATTGCCAGTTGTCGGTGCAGTTGTCGGTGTAGTTGTCGCTTGACTTTCTTGTTGCTTTTGCTCATAGGCTTCTTTTGCCGATGCCGGTTCTACATCCACCATCGCATTACTTTGCGTTTTTTCTTTCTTGGCTGCTTCTTGATTGGCTTTTACCTCACGTTGTGCTGCCAAGTATTCTTCTTCATGTCCCGGAGCTACCACCATCGGGACATTGGCGTATTCTTTCTTACGTTGATTCGTTACAGTAGATAAGTCCAACTCCCAAGGTTGTTTGGTAGCTGGTTTGAAGAGGTCTTCGTAGAAAGGTTTTTCTGTAGCTATTCCCATTTTCTTGTTAAGTGTTTGATTGACGGATAATACATACGAATTCTCCCAGGACTTGATTTGACTGCCTTTCTTGCGAAAGTCTGCAAAGACATTGGCTTTACTTCCAAATACGCCTTGGCTGATACAGTCTTCTACTGTGATGGTCTTTGCACTTTTATCGTTTATACTGCTTAAATAATCGATACCACTGAATGCTACTTCAAACCCGACAAACCGTCCTAAGCTGGCCCAAGAACCAACACCACCAATGGATAGTGCATCAATACCAATGGAGCTGACCTTTGCCGTTCCTTTTTCAAGAATACTTGGGTTATAGGCCTTTTCACCACGTTCAGCAATATGATGGTCGAGTGCTGACCTTGACAGAATGGTTGATATGCCGAATAGACTGCCTTCTCCTGCTTTCCGAACAATGTACTCCACGGATGATTTGGGCATACGGTCTTTGACCAGTTTGTCTATCATCATCTGCTGCACTCGGTAATCCACATAGGCGTAGGCCATATCCATACCCAATTTCTTGCTCATGGCATCATATCTTTCTCGGCCTATTTCTTTTACGACTGCATTGCGCCATTCAGAGGATAATTTCAACAAGTCATTTTGAAAATCTTTATTCCCTGCTATCTGATTTTGGCACATCTCAAGGTAGTCTTCAGTGGTCTTGCTGTTCCATTTGCCGGTGAGTTTTACATACTGCATGGAATCATCGGGCATGTTATTCATGCTATTGGCCATTGAACGCAAGATTCCACCAAAGCTCATTTGATAATCTGCATATTCCTTTACCTGTTTGTTGCTCAAGTCCGATTGGACATTGCGCATCACAGGAGCAAACGAAGTATCGAAATACCGCTGTAGGCAGTATTCCACTTCTGCAAATCGTTTTGAATTCTTTATAGCCATACGTTAGATGCTTTGTTGTAATAGTTGTTCTTTGGTTTGTTCAATGGCATTGTGATACATCTCCATCTGCTTGGGAAAGTATTCTTCCAACCATTCTTCTTTGTCTATCTGATTCAAGAGGAAACGGATAGCCTGTTCTCGTTCAATCTCGATAGCGGCTTCTCCGTCCTCACTGTTGTTGAACCAACTTTTGGTCCACCATCTCAGTCCTGCCTGGTCGGGATAGACACTTACGATTCTGGGTATATCAAAACTCTGAATGTCGATGTCTAATCCAGCCAAAGGGTCAATCAGTATTCCGTCGGATAAGGCTTGCTCTTCAGCTTTTTTTTTTCGAGCGAAGTCATTGTGGACAGAAATATCTGATGACGAAGAGCCATGTAGTTTAGAAAATCGCCGATAAGCAGATTCTGAACCTTACTCACCAGAGGCATGGATCTTCTTCCAATACCCAATGGATTGACCATCGAGGGCATGGATTCATAGAAATAGTCTTTCATGGCTGCTGCTGAGAACAAATGGCGCAAGGATTGTTCGGTGCGTTGCGGACAACTGTATAGACCTTCATGCAGGTCATTCATATAGTTGGCAAAGAAGCGCATCATCAATTTCTCAATCTCATCCTTGTCCTTGTCATAATCGGTATGTACATCCATATCGATAGCTACAAACTCTGGTTGTGCCTTTCCTTTCTCCGACCATGTCTTTGCATTACCATAGAGCATGGTAATAAACTCTACCGGGTCAATCTCTTCGCCATCGTATTTCACTTCCATGTGAAGCAGATCCGAACTGACACCTACGGCCAGTCCTGCCTTAACCTGTTGCCCAAACTGCATGAACACATTGCTCATGTGAGAATAGGTCACTTCATATTTGCTGTATTTGATGACGACATAGAGCCCATACTGCTTTCTGTCGATACCAATACCTGAAACCACTCCGTCTGCTACGGCAGCCAAAAAGTAGTTATTGGTCTTAAAGTCAATTCCATGATGGAAAAATGATTCTCCGGTCTTTGGATGTTTCTGCTTTCCATATCGCAAGGTCAGCTGTACATCTCTGTCTTTTTCTTCAAAAGGCATACAGTATCCACTGGTGGATAGCAGGTTCATGTCTTGTGTATAGTTCATATTGTACTCTTTTTAGTAATTATCTGCCTCGACGAACTGTCGGACTGGATGCTTCTTCGGTTTGTGCAACGGGATTTTGTTCCGACTGTTGAGTATTGGAACGTTCTTCTGAATTTTCGTTCTGCTGTGTCTGACCACCCATGATCTTATTCATATTGAAGTTGTTTCCGATGACCATCATACCTAAGATGGCACCGGCTATCTTACCCAGCCAACCAAACCTGCCGAAGCATAAGAAGGCTGCACCAATCAAACCGGCTAAGCCCAGTCCTGAGACTTTACCATTGCCGATGTTTTTGAAGAAATCACCAATCATACCTAGTCCGTTACCACTGAACAGCCCTTGAAAGAAATTACCAAGGCCACCTGTTGAATTATTGGCTCCTGATAACATATTACCTGCGCTCTCAATGACTTGACCTGCTGATGTGACTGTCTTCTCGACACCATCTACGGTTGCTCCAACGACATTGCCTACCTTTTCGGCAGTTTCTTCTCCAACCAAAACTTCTGTGGCAGTTTTCACTACAGGCTTGTCATTGGCAATACTTTCCCAGGCAAGGTATCCCATACCGCCACCTACAACAGCCGTTTTAGTCGCTGCACCAGCCCCTTGCAAAGTCCTTCCGGGGTGGACAATCGGATAGGTAACAAATCGTCCTACTTTTCTGACGGCTTGGTTCCTGGCTGCTGATGCTATTGAACTCCATATTCCCATATTTTTATCTGTTTTTGTGTTACATTAAAATCCACGATGCCCATTGCGTTTCCAACGTTCCATCGCTTCTCTCACTATTTTCTTTTTATCGGCAGGGTCTCTTGCTCCATTATAAATATCGTCCCATATATCTGTCATAGAGGTATATTTGACGGCTCTGGTCAGTCGTTTGAGCTTTTTATTCATGGTCTTGAGTTTTGGACGGATAGCAAATACAATCTCCATCCGTTCTTTCTCTGTCATCTTATTATTACTCAAACATACCTGCCGAATATCATTGACAATCTCTACACTGTTCAGAATCAATTCCCGATAGATGGCATTCCGTCTCGAAGAAAGGGCAACCGCCAGTGCGTTGCTCGGTGCATTGCTCAACTGGTCGGAAAACTCGCCAAGGTTCACTGCCATGCGGTCAATCTCATGATAGAAACCATAGATTTCTGCGGCATAGGTGACTATGGAACGGAAGCTATTGAGGTAGTTATTGAACTTCTTTTGAATGTCCGTTGTACCTTCAACTTCCTCTTTGAGCCATAAATGACCGGTTGTCTCCAACAGCATTGCTCTCTTTTGGGATTTCAGTTCATCCTCTGCCTTTTGAGTATAGACAGAAATCATCCCGGTCAGAGTGGGGTCAACCTGAGCATGGGATTTTATTCCCAGTGTACATATGAATAGGAAAATCATTAGTTTCTTCATGCTCATTCTTAGTATTGTGAAACAACTCTTGCAGACCTGCGCCAACGTTCGATAGCCATTGCAGCCACTTCACTATTATCTCGGTCAATCATGCCTGCCGTTGCATTATTCCATACATCGGTCATGGTGTAATAGCGAACACTGAGATAAAGCTTCCGTAGCTTTTTATTGAAAGAGGATAGTCTATCTTCCAATGCCCATAGCATCTGAGAGCGTTCAGCCCCGGTCAGCATATTCATTTCTCCACCCGTTGAGATACCTTCTCGTAGCAAGGTGAAAACAGAAATCAGTTCTGTGGCCGTTTCTATATACAGGTTGTTCATCGCTATGGAAGCGACAAGTCCTTGCGGATTATTTTCAATGGCTTTCTTCATTTGACCCAGGGTGATGAAGATATGAACACCATCATGGTAGAGCGATGTTCCTGCCTTGAGAGTAGAAGCATAGCCGTTAACTGTTTTTAGATAACCACTGTATTTGCCTTCCCATTCCTTTATCTTGTTATACTCGGCTGCCATGGTGTTTTGCAGGATAGCGGTATTGGTTTGTCCTTTGGTTTGGCTTTGAATCTGTTTGTTGATAAGTTCGTTGCCTTCTGCCAACGCCAACCATTCTCCTGGATTCATCACCACCCATTCGGCTCGGATAGGTAGTACTGAAAGACATAGCAGTCCCACTGCCAATATTCTTTTATCGATTCGCAATTTCATAGATTCCCTTTCTTCTTCGGTTTAGTTCTACTCTTTCTCTGACCAACGACACCAAGTCCAAATCATTCTTCACACCGATGATGTCTAACTTGGGGGTACTGCGGTCGCCAGAATAGATGGTTACTGTTTTAAGTCCACAGATTTGCTGCATGAGTGTTCTATGCTCATTGAAATCGACAATACGATACAACTCCAGATAGTCACTCTTATGGGTAAACACTCCATGATTCATGATGAGCTGCTCCTCGTTGATTCTACATTCAATCCGTCTGAGATAGATAAAGGTGTAGAGCAATCGGACGACTAACAACCCTGCAATTATCAGACATAGATTTGCCAATGGCATTTCATCCATACCACCGGCAATGAAAGCTACCGAGGTGATGATGAGGATGGGCAATTCATTTATGACAAACTGCATCCAGTGTGGTTGCAGAATGATGGTTCTGTATCGTTGTATCGGTGGTTGTGTCATGGTCTATCTTCTAAAGTGATGTTTATGTTCTTCGCTGTCTTCTTCGGATTTTTCTTTCTTCTGATTGTCTTCGAAGTCATCTTTTATCTCTCTGTATTCACCATCAGTCCCGTCAATGGCTGTTTCAATGATGTCCTCGTTGGAGTACATATTCTTATCCAACAGCTGATCATTCCAATCTTTATATTGTTCATCACAGGGACTATAGACTATCTGACCGGGTCTTTCACGATATTCATTGGCGGCTTTGGTCAATTCTTCACGATATTTATCAAACTGACTTTGTGCATTCTCCTTGATAGTTTTCAAGTCTTCTTCGCACAACCTATAGCCACTAGTCGTTGCCACGTGATACTCTTCTGAAAGGGTCTCATATTTGCCATAGATGAATGAGATGGGATAAGGAAGATAGTCGGTATCTCCAGAGAAAATATCATCTGGATTACGTAACGTTTTCATGTAGTCCGTTATGGCTGGACGCTCTCCAACAGATTCAATGCCGAGTTTCTTCAAGGCTTCCTCGAAACGAAAATCATGCAAATCTATCTCTTGGTTATTCTTACTGTTCTGTACATCCACCACAACCAATTTCCCATTCTCACCGATATGTGAGTAAAAGGATTTATCGGCTCTTGTCAAAGCGAAATTGATGGCAAAGGTTCTGCCGGCAAGGTCTCTGTCAAAGCCGATATAATGCTTGGCATGATTGGTCTCTGCAAACATTCCCTTGAACTGATGAATACTTGGATTGCCTCCTGTACTTACAAAGACGGCATTCTCCAAATCATTGAGTTCTTGTTTAAATTCGCGAATTTCTTCGGCTCCTTTGTACGACCCTTCGCTCTGCATGTCCTCATAGCCCCCAATGGTATCAACCAATTGTTCTTTCTGAATCTGATAATATGCCATTGCATCAAATGCACTTTCAAACCAATAAACATGTTTGGCTTGATCCAAAGGTTCACACGACAGATTGGCTATCCACATGCCCTCGGTTGCATTGGTTCCTGCGGCCATACCTTTATAGAGCGTTTTTCCCTCGGCATTGGCACGACTACGTTCTTCCAAGCCGACGAATGTGCCTAAATTACTAGGCTTCTGCATGGGGAAAGAGAGGTTAGCATACTGTTTTCCATTCTTTCCGTCTCGTATGGCAATGAAGAAGTTATTGTGAAAATCTCGTTGGGTATCAAGTTTGATACCTCTGGACTTAAAATAGGGATAGAAAGCTTTCTGAGAATCCCAATCGTTTAGTCGGAAATCCAACCTGTCATAGTCGTTGATATCGAAGACTCGTTGTGCACGTTCTCTTTCAGCAACGATGGATGGACGTTCGGGTATCGGATTATTCAGAAGTCTATTGCATACCAAATTGACCAGTCTGTCTGCATTCATGCCTGGGGTATAGTCACTGAACAAATGGGGATGCTCCTAGATGAAGCTGATTACATTATAGTTCTTGACTTCGGGCGGTTGAAAGCAGCATAGCCCATTGCCTGTGACGATAAACTTATCACCACGGACACGTTTCCCGTTGCTATCCATACGAACATACGATGGGTAGCGCAAGCCGTCACGTCTGTTGAGCTGATAGCCTGCATCTACCAGTAAGTCCTGTATGTTGATGCGGTTCTTAAAATCGTCGTAGGTTAATTCTGCCATAGGCTTTGTGTTTAGTGTTCGAATACTTCCATAACCTTGGTCTCAGCAATGTTGGCCATGGTAAATTCCTCCATGCTTTTGTCCATCACATCATTCACATTGCTAAGGGCTACTTCCAAGTTGGCAGCCTGTACCAGATAGGTTACATTCGTGCGTTTCTCAGAACCGGTCTCTTCATCCAAGGTGATAAAGGATAGTTTTACTTTGAACCATTTGTCATCATCTTCATCATCGCTAAAGAATACTTCTTTATAGGGTGCAGGATTGATATTCTTGATTTCGATTCCACCACGCACTCGTGTCTTTAGTTCTTTCAAAGCTCTGCTTTCAGCCTCTCCAAAACTCATGGCATCTGTGGTATATATTTCATTGGCTTTCTTCTCGGTGCCATCTTCCATCAGTTTGAGATAGCACACTGTCACCTCAAACCAATAAGCTGTTTTTGCTCTCATGTTCTATTTTAGTTTTAGTGTAATCATGTAGATACTATGAAATGTATTCGCTATATGTAGTAATACTATTAAAGTAGTATCTGCTTAATATCTGTTTGTTACGCTTGTTGTTACATGCCATGATGCAGTTCTCTATGCATCATTTCAGTGTTTGCTGCCGCTTCAAAATTACGAGCTGCCACATCCATGGGCGTATCAACGCCAGGCTTAAAGTAGGCTCTTGGCTCCGGCCCATGATGATGTTCCATGTAGATTTCAGGTGGCCCATGGTGATGAAATCCTCTCCCTAATTCGCCCAATACTGTTGCTCCGGCAAGCAAAGCGGCTCCGATTTTTACTCCCAAACCAACACCCTCTCCACGACCTTTCATTTCGACTTCGGGAAAGACTTTGGAGAAGAGTTTCATGCGGTGGTAATCATCGATAGCCATAAACTTATCATATTGCTTTTGTGTTATCTCGTGGCTGACTACCCTTCCATCGATGATGGCTGTCATGCGATATTTCCCCTCGGTCTGTTGGCCTTCCTTTTCTTTATTTGCGGTTTGCTCGGTGGGTCTATGGGTAATAGGCTCGACACGAATTTCATCCACTGATACTTCACGACCATGCCGGCCTTCACGATACCATCCTTTGTTTTCATCTATATACTGCAAGTCGTTTCCATTCATCTGAACACTGCCTTCCTGTAAAGGGGCTAATTCAGGATGAATGTTTTGCTGTTGTTCTTGATTGATGAACTGATTCTGTCCGTCATCTATCATTTGTCCTTGTTGTTGCTCTTGTCCAATACCCAACTGTTGATCGATTTCGACCTTTGCTTTATCGGTCAATGGTATATTGATGCTTTCTTTGCTGTTGAGTACATCCATTGTAATGCTTCCTGCAAAGTCTTCTTTCATTATACCATTGAGCGTTCCCAATCTCTGTTTAATCGGGACTTCCTTCAACGAATTACTGGTTAGTATCTTTAATTCTTCCGGCTTCAAGTCGTATTGCAGGTCAGCAGGTGAACTGGCTGACTGAACAGTCAGTGTCTTGGTAGTTGGGTCGATAATCAGACCATGAGAAGCCAATACCTCTTGCCACTTCTCATTGGTGAAATACACAGGTGAAGTGATGACCTCTTTGTAAGGTTCTGCAGGCTGAGTTGTTCTTGGACGTGCTTGTATAGGTTGAATAACGGCTTGTAAATCTTGTAGGACATCTTGTTTTACGGGTGATGGTTGTCCTTTATAGTAAAAGCCATAACCACCGTTTTGAAGTTCTCCGGGTTTCATGCGACCATCGGGACGATTAGGAACCATAGGCGCACCTGCCGGGTAATAAAGTCCTCCGTTGATGCGTCTTAGATGATAACCGTCTTGTTGGCGAGGTGTCCAGCCCAAGAACGGCACGGGGCCATGCATTCCCATAGCTCTCCAACCTTGTCGATAAGATGGTGCTGGGTTACGTCCGTATTCACCTACACCAATACGATAGCCATGCAAACCCATAGCCACTCGACCTTTGGCATTGCGTGCATGAACAAAGTTCTTGGGCATGTCAAAGTCATTGGCTACTAGATTTGTAAAAGTGTTATAGGCTTTCTTATTGGCTGAATTAGTTCCCCAGTCGGTCAGTGCCTGCAACTGTCTCTCACTGATAGAATAGTTGAGTACAGGGGAATCATGTCCCTGAACTACCAACTGAAAGCCATTACTACTGGCATGGATATGTGCTTGCATACCATTTCTCAGTAAGATGTCTTGTAGTTCTGGTTGCAGATCCAACGAGCGAGGGTTTGTATTTTTCCTAATTGACATAGATTTTGGAATGATTAGGCATCACCGTCTTCCATTGCTGTCTCCAGTTGTGCTTGCTTGAATTCTACGAACTCGGCTGCACTGTCATGGTTGATGGCTTTGCCACGGCTTTCACAATAGTGTTTATAATCTTCTTTCCATTCCTTTGAATGGTGGTTGACATAATCCAGCCAACCATACTCGCCGTTTTGCATTTTCTCGACGAGCTCTTCTTCTGTGTAGAATTTCTCTTTTGCCATGTGTTGTTACATTTTGTGTGTTGCTTGTTGTTTGCGTGTCTCGCTTTTTTTGTTGAGCTCGTTCCACATCTCATCGGTATATTCTTCCTCTGGAGTATAGTCCAGATTGCCATTCTCGTCCATAGTCCAGCATCCATAGATACCGAAGTTGTATTTCTCCCATTCCTTCTTGGGTTGTGAACGCCATTGCTGTTCGTCTCCCTTGGAAACACGGATACCTGTAAGGTCATCCAAGTCGATTCCCATTGTTACTGGTTCATCATCAATGCTTACTGTGAGTGGTTTTCCATTGCTAAGGCATGAAAGTTCGGCATTACTCAAGTGGAAATGGTCGCAGATGAGCTGTAGGTTTCGTCCAATGACTGGGGTAGGAACAGAGAGAACCTGTCCTGTTTCAAAATCAATTTGATGGAAAGCCATCACTTCACGACCTTCTGAGGTGGTCATCGGCTCTATAATGGCATGACCAGCTTCCAAAAGTTTCTGCTTGTCTTCTGGAAACTGGGTTAAGTCGGTTTCGATTAACTGAGGAATGAAGATGACATCCACTTTATCCTCTTCGTTTCTCATCAGACAGAAGCGAGTACGGCAATTGATGACTTCACCTTGTTCATTGGTCACTTTTACTGGCAATACCGGTGAACGTCTGCCTGCAAAGATTCCTTTCAAAGCATGTTCGGGCAGGTCGGTAATCATTTCTTCGGTTAAACCAAATTGTTGGAGAATCTCATAAGGCATCTCCTGTTCTGAAAATGTTGTTTCACTCATATATTTTTGTGTTTACGTTGTAATCTGGGCACAAAATTATAGTGGTAAAGTGTTGTGAACGATTTAGTGAGACAGAACAGCCTTTGTTTTCAGAATAATTAATCGAAATGAAATTATTATACTTTGTAATCATACTCAAAACAGTTGTTCGTAGATGTCCTCTGAATGGTTATACTATCAAAGTATTGTTTTTCAAAGTAGATAGAGATTATCTTTTGATGGATAATACTGCTTTGAGTATGAAATCTGAATTTGATGGTTTAACAGGTGTTTAATTTTGGCTGTTTTTTGATGATATTGTTACGTTATCAAGATTGGATTGTAAAGAGGATGTACTTTTGCAGGTATGAAAGCGAAAGTATCCTTTTTTATACTGGTCTTACAGTGTTCACTTTGTAAGGCTCAGTTCCATACGGTGAGCAATGGCTCAAACCTTTATAAAATCGAAACAGTAGCCGAAGTACCTGGTGGTAAATTGGCTACTGCTATTATTGAACCCTCTAATGAGAGGGAAGTTTGTAATGTTGTGTCTGATAAGGATGAAGTTCGTGAGCAGTTGATAGCTCAGTATATCAGTGTGTCCTATCCTTTGAAGAATATACGTTTGAATTCCAACTATGGTGTTCGAAAAGACCCATTCACAGGAAAGCCAACCAAGCATAATGGAATCGACTTACAAGCAAAAGACGATGAAGTCTATAGCATGATGCAGGGAAGAGTGAAAAAGGTCGGCAGAGATAAGCGTTCGGGAAATTATGTGGTGCTTGAATATGGCAACTATACAGTTTCTTATTGCCATCTCTCCAAAGCATTGGTTCAGAAAGGTGACAGTGTGAATGCAGGTGATGTTGTCGGTATATCAGGTTCTACAGGGCGTAGTACCGGAGAACATCTTCATCTGACCTGCAAGTATAAAGGAAAGTACGTCAATCCTTCTATATTGCTGGATTACGTAAAGGAAACTCAGGCTGAATGTTTGGCACAGCTGAAGTCGATTGTAGTGTAGTGCAATCAGAACAATTTATTGTCCGACCCATGCGATCTGTTCCATGCGTCATAATCAGAGTACGTAGAAGTATCACCCCAAAAGGTAGATTTCCTTTTACGTCTCTTTTTCTTTTTATCGCCACCACCAAACATCTTAGAAAAGATGTAGATTCCAAGTATGATAAGTATTAATCCGTCCATAATAATATCGTTAATTCTAATACAAATATACTCATTTTCAATGACATAGCCAAATAAATTCATAACTATCATAGCTGATAACCAGAGTTTTATACGAATTAAATCAATTATGAATTGCATCATATTCAGTTTGAATATATCATCCGAAAGGGAAGGTCTAAACTGGCTGAATTTGCAGATAAGTGGTAACAGTCAACAAAAAAACCGTCCAGATTGGCATCACCACAATCGAACGGTTTAATTTTGTATCTCACATTTATCTTTGGTCTTTACCGATAATTGAATAATATCGGCTTTAATACCGTTATTAGCTCTATTTTATAATACCATTTTCGATTTCATTCTTAAGAAAAGAAAATACATATACAGCACCTTGATAGTACAAACCACATTCGGGGTCTGAGAGCTTCTTGTATGTTTCAGAAGCATACAATTCGTCAAGTGCACGCTTCATATCCCAACCATAGGTATCCATTAGCATGGAAACAAGTTCTGTGGAGAGACATTCTACTAAAAATTGTACGTCGTTGCTCATGGTTATTTTTTCTTAAGAAATTGTATTGCTCTTTCTGTACCGAAAAAATATTGTATTGCATGATTGCCACGAAATCGAAGTTCCTCGATAAGCGTATTCATTGGAATATAGCCATTAACGAAACGCCGAATTTGGACACCAACGGTATCGTCAGCAATTGGCCCAATTACAATATCGTATGGATGAGTCGGCGTATCTGTATTATTGTTACGATTCATCAACACAAACTCTGCCCACTCAGGGCTATAGTCGTCAAATACTTTTATATTCAAATCGGTATTACTCTGAAGAATAGTATCATCAAATAGGTAGGTATTGATAATCGGTTCGCCTTTCATTAACATTCGTGTAGTACGCAAAGCCATATCGAAAGCTTGTTGCTTGTTAGCATTCAGATAGAAGCCACATCCAAAATCTTTGCCTCGTTTAGAGCGGCAAAGATCTATTTCCTGAATATCAACATTGGAACCATGATATAAAGTAATCATGCTAATTTCCCTCCTTTCTTTGAACAGACAGCTGTCAAGTCATTGACGGCATCGTCAATAGACAAAGTATGCTCAGCAGCATAACAATCAATTAGAAAATCAATTCCGCTGAAACGACGCAAATAGGCATAAGCTTGCGCATTGGTTAAGCTGAACTTAGCAGCGAATGCACCAACACAACAAACCACATATTCTATCTTGTTTGTTATCTCATTCTTATTCATAATTGACCTTGTTTATATTGACATTATTAGCGTTGCAAAGATACACATTTTTGCTGAGTATTATGCTTGTTTTTAGAGACTATTCACCGAATGACGCTTTTTAAGTTCGATTTTTAACATAGAAAGGCTTTATACAAGAATTTCAAATACTGAAATGATTATTCTGAGTTTTATGTTTTGATAAAAAAACGCTCACCCTGAGCGCGCTGATCTTATGGGAAGCGGGGTGAGCATGTTGCTGCAAAGGTAGTAATAATTTTTCAGACTCCCTTTTTTTTGCGTTGGACATCCACGATCATATCCTTAACCTCTTGTCCTACGGTTAAGAAATTCTTGTAAAGTATGCGTTCCTTCTCTTCTTTGGACTTGAAAACATAGAATTTAGGCAATGGGTAATTGGCATAATCATCTTCTTCTTTCTTGATTTCTGCCATGTCGAAGTCGGTCTTGCAAAAGAACTTACTTGTCTTAAACTCTTCGGCTTCCTGAATGTTCATGTTGTCTCTCATACCAGTCTTGGTCTTTACAAAATCGCGAGCTGTCTGACCACAGATCCAACCAGTAGCCATATCACTAATTTTTGATGCTGGCACCAAGTTGTCGAGGTTCTCATTCAAGTTGATACTGGTCTTATCTCTATCAATGGTCACACCTTTCTTGAGTTGGACTACCTTACCAAAGATATCGTTGGAAAGCCATTCTAAGGTTTCTTTACTTCGAGCAGAACCTGATACTACATTACCTACAGTAGTGATAATTTTCTGCATACCTACCTTGCCATAATCGGCCTCCAACTGAGGAAGTTCCTGAAAACCTAATGCTACAGATACTTTGTTACTTCGGGCAGTACCAATCAATCGGTCTATCTTATGGAAGTAAAGGGTTGGCAACTCATCCACAATAATACTTACAGGAATATTCTTGCCTTGACCGGTATTTACACGAGTTACAAGACGATTCAAAATCAAGGCATTTAGGGCTCCAATTATTGACTCCATCTCAGGGTCGTTAGCAATCAGCAAATAACTTGGGCTCTTTGGATCACTCACTTTCAAATCAAAATCATCACCATCTTTGTGGAACACCCAATATGATTCTTTTGTAGCTAATCGGCTGGTATATACACGCAATGTACCAATCATACCCTCCAACTGTTCCATAGCTTTGTTCTTCAATGCGGTCTGAAATGGGCCAAGTAACGGAGCTACTTCATTATCGGTTTCAAGTACTTCAAAGATTGTCTGATAACTTTCATTTAAGAACGATAAGATGTGGGGCATATCGGAATACTTGCCCAACCAATAAGCTGGCTCAACAATTTCACCTCCTTCTTTATCACGTACAACACCTGTTGGTCGCCAGAACTTAGTGTCCTTATCTTGGACTTTCTCGGCATAGAGTTTATGGCCATCCTTATCGTATGGCTCTCGTTCATAGTTTACAAAGTAGTAGATACAAGCTGCCAAGAAGTTGACAGCTGATGTTTGGAAGAATTGGTCGCTACCGCCACCACCTTCTTTCTTTCCCTTTTGTAGGGATTCGAGTAGGGTTTCGGCTGTTTCACTGGCTGCTGCCAAATTCTGAATATACTTCTTCTGAATTGGATTCACTCTTCGGCTATATTCCACATCTACAAAGTTGATGATATTGAATTTACAGCCTTTGGGTGTCTTGCCTTGTTTCTGATTGATTTTGTAATGATAATATAGCTTCTGTGCTAAAGTAGGGAATTTATAATCATAGACTACCATCGAAAAGCCCTTTGCTGAGTGCTGACGGATGTATGGTTCAATGATGGAAAATGTCTTACCTGAACCAGGAGTACCAACTACCCAACAACCTCGGAAAGGATTGGTGATGTTAGCCCATCCTTTGCGGAACTTACCTTTATAATAATAGCGCATCGGGATATTTACCGAGTATTTGTTCTCAATGAGTTTGTCGCATTGTTCAAAGCTCTCATTCTCTAAGTTGAAGCGGTCTTTCAGCAAACCCTCCTTCAAGAATTTACTGATATTGTCTAAGGCTACATGAACCAGTATCGTACCGATGATTGTGAGTATCATGTAGAAGATGACGTTCAGACGAATGCCGTATAGACGGCTAGCCATCAGTCCATCACCTTCGCCATGTCCCATATTATACAGAATAACCGAACCGGCAATCAGAAGAACACCTGACACCAATGGATACAATACTTGGTTACGAGCATTGAACTCCAAATGTTTCTTGTTTCGAGTACCAATGCAGGTAATGCAGACCAACAGAAAAGTAGCCACTTTGCTATACACCAAATTGTTGTCGTTGTAGATGAGCCATCTTTTCATTCGGTCATGAATATCTATTATTATGCCGTTCCATTGGTCAAGAACCGCAGGATCGATGGCGTACATAAAGAACTCAAGTACGAGTGATACGTAGATGAGCGATCTGAATATCTTATAGGCGGTCTGTAACTCTTTGCTTTCTTCCATTGCCATAATAATCGTGTTATGTTTCTATTACTCTGTTACTGCTTTGATGTACCACTTGCCATTATGCTCCTTAACTTCTGAACCATAATTTAGATTAGTATCAGCCAAGAAGTCTCCAATCTTTTTCAGCTTTTGTTCGCCGATGCCATTGATGCTGGCAATCTGCATCTTTGTGTGGCTAATAAGTTCGCCGACCTTTACAATGCCTACATTCTGCAATATTTCTACGGTTTTGAGAGATAACCCTGTCTGATAAAGATTGCTTCCAAGTAATCCGTATTCAATCCAACCATCCATTGAGTCATTGTCAGGAATAACAATTTCTGTAGAATCATTATCCACTGATATTTCATTCTCTGGAACCAACACTGGTGGAAGAATGGTATCCTGTTGTTCTTTCTCCTTCAAGAGCTCACGCAACTCAGCGTTCACGGTCTTCAACTCTTCGATTTGACGGAGATACGCTTTCTCTCTTGCTTGTTGTTCTTCAATTTGCTTCTCTTGTCGTTCACTCATATTAGCTACCATATTTTTAAATTCATTATTACAGTTATAAATTGTATCAAGCTGATCCTTTAGTTTCAGATTACAATCAATCAGCTTTTGATTATAATCGAGTAAGCTATCCATCGCAGTCTTGTATTCTGCTGACATGACATAGTATTCATTACCATCTACTTCTACCTTTTTATTGAAGTGGATATTCGACTTGCAGGGTTTATCGCAGCAATTGATAATGCCACCCACCAAGAAGATGGTCGAGAATACCATGGTTGCAATAACGGTAAAGATGACCGTTTCATGTGGATAACAGATAACAGCGGTGATATAGGCTGCCAACAATAGAAACAGGATAAACATCATCATATTTTTCTTTCTCATTTTTAGTTAGTTGTTTAGTGTTACAATTGGTCTTGCTTTGTGTGCTTGAATCTTAGGTGTTTCCAACATTCCACCGCTTTCAAGAGAATAGAGCCATGCTTTGACGCTGGCTTGTCCCTGAACTTCCGTGGATGTCCAATACCAACATTCATTGGCTTCGTCGGGTAATGGTGTTCCTCCGCAAGCAATGATATAGGGATTGATGACAGTCTTCATTGAGTACAATAATCTCATTTGAGCAACGGAAGGGATATAGGCACTTTGTCCATATCGCCATAGCTGAAAGACTTCTTCTGCCAACGGTGAGGAGGTGTCTTTGGTGCTATAGATGCTGTAGGTATTGGCATTTCCATCCAATGCTGTTAGGCTGGTAGATGTTCCTTGTGTGATACCTAAACTGTCGGCAAAAGCTACAGGATTGACATCTTTCAGATAAACGGCATAGCCATTACCTTCTACATCTTCCGACTGATTGATATAGAACACCACCGCAATGGGTTCTTTCTTCTTGGCTTTCACTTCTTCAATGGAATGTACATTCCCATCAGTACACAGAACATGTCCAACTTTCATGGCTGTATCGGGAAAATCCTTGTGGGCATCACAGGAACTGAGCATAATACTTATTGCTGCCATGCAACAAGTTGCTATGTTTTTAATTTGATTCTTCATTTCATTCAGATTTAGTTACCACATGGGAGTTTTACACCGATGACAATTCCGGTACGAAACAAGTCTTGACCCTTAATTAGACAATCGCTCTTTACCTGCCAATAGAGTTTCCATCCTCCTTTTAGCGAATAGTTTTGCTCATAACCTACATGGATTCCACCTAAGAAATCATCCGTATCTGATCCTGCCGAAGCTCCGATACGCAGATTGCCATGACTATTTCTTGTTCGGGTCACACAGGGTTTGTAAGCTATTCCCAACCCCCATGTACGATAGTTCCTCCAAAAGGATTCAGGACAGATATGACCGCATGATTCACATTCTTTCCATTTGATACATCCGTTGGCAAAGTATTCCCAAGCATTGTGATACTTGGTTTCATGCTCGTAACTCAAAGTCAGGTCAGCACTGTTTTCATAGAGAAGTCCAACACCTAATGATACATGGTTGTTATTTTGGGCAAAGGTGGTTGTCGCCATACTGATGACTGCAACCAAGGCTAATTGATACTTCTTCATTACTCTTCCTCCAATAATACTTTGTTGAAACTATCGGCACACAACACATCTTCATAGTCAATGTTCAGACTGATGGTGCGTCCTGATATCTGCTTTTCACTCATTTCAATAGTCAGAATCTTATCATTCGGGAAGGTAAGTTTCTTCACTACGAGAATATTTCTATAACCATACTTGAACGACTGGGTCTGTTCCAGTTGCATCTCTGGAGTAAGCTCGATGACCTGATTGTTCGTTGCTTTCGATATTTTCTTATCTGCGAGTTTCAATCGTATCTCATCAATGTCAAAGCGTATGTTGGTTTTGTTCTCTACGCTATAATCAATGAAGAAATAATCACCCACAGCATAGATGTTGTTCAGTCGCATTTCCATGCGATGCTTTTTTGTCTTAACATCACGCCACTTAGCCGGTGATGACCAAATATTACGGGCTATACGATACATATCCTCGGTAGAAAGACTGACAGCTGGGTTATGGTAAGCCGTTTGTTCCATACGTTGAACGACTTTGTCTGTAACTGCTTCCTGCAAATGAGTTGTGTAAAGCAAGGCGTATTGAGTACGATAGCGTTCGGTTACAATGGTTACAATAGCCAATACTTCTCCATCCTCATGAGCTCCTTCCTTGGGTTTCAATCGGATGGTGTTATTGATGGGTTGATCTCCTGCAATCTTATCCGTAGAAATATCTACAAATCGGATAGGTTCAGTAGCTGTAATAACTGTAGTTACTTGTTCATTGACCGTGAGACGTTCCATCTCTTCGTAGGTCTGCTGTGCAAAGACTCCATTGATAGAGGCTGCAAATACCGCAATGGCGGCAAACATCTTTCGTATGTTCATTTTTCTTGATTTACTAATTGTTACTTATCTTTTTTCTCACGACCATTCACGAGATACACAAACGAGCCGTATTTGAGTTTGACACTGTTTTTCTTGATGGCTTTGCTGATAGCATTGCTGGTTCGAGTATAGGCATTCTGTACTGCCTGCATTCCCCATTGGGTAAAGCTGCTGCCTTGATTGTCATTATTCATAGACATATTGCCGTTCATGGCACTGGAAGCAACATCCTTACTGGTTTCTCTAAAAGAGCTGCTTGGGACATATAGTCCTTCCAAACCATCGGTATCATATACAGATAGGCTTACCTTTACCAATTCATCACCAACCATCAGGCTGTTGATATTACCTTTTACTCGCTGACTGCCAAAGCCACTCATGATAGCATAGATATAGGAACCTTTCTTAACGATGGTTTCATTGATTTCCACATCGTCCAATAGGCGAAGTCGAACTCTGGATCCATCCACCGCTTTGATATTCTCATCGATGATGGCTTTTATCAAATGTGGTTCTTTTTCATTCTCGGCTAGCGTATTGAAATAGTCAGATGTCGTTTTCACCTTCTTCACTACAGCTTGAGATTTAGAATCATCATCCAATTCTGATACTCCTTTCTGAGTGATTTCTATTTTCCCTTTCAATTGAGTGCCAGTAGCAAGGGTGTCTTTGGTTTCTGCCGGAACTTCATTCAGACCCTTTCGTCCTTTCAGTCGCGCTTCTGCCAATGCCTTACTCAGCTCATCCATCACTTCCTGTTCTCGTTGTTTACTTCGTGCCAATCTATCAGCTTCACTCAGGCTTATACTTGAACTGTCATTCATCACGCCTTTACCTTTTTCGGCACTTTGACGCAATCTCTCTTGCATGAGGCTGGCGTTTTCCATTTCCTCAGTCCTTTGGGCTGCGTCTGCGTCCAGGAATGCGATGTCTTCTTGTGTGTATTTAGAGTCATATTCTTCGGTCTGCTTTTCGTCATCATCTCTTTCTATATTTCCAACGGCTGAGAAGTCCTGGATTCTACCAAAGGATTTCTGCATGTTGTCATACTTGCCACCAATGCCATCATTTGTAATCTGCGCCTTGGGTAAATTCGGATTCAGATATTCGGTTGTCTGCATGTTGGTAGGTGCTTCGGCTAATTTCGTATCAAAGATGTCTATGATAAAGTAGCCACAACCCATCAACAGCGGATAGAGGATGGCGGGAAGCACATACTTCGGCTGTTTCCAGTTAATGTTTTTGAGATTCATTGTTACTTGTGTTTGATTTGTTGCTTGTACTTGTTACGTTCTCTCGTTCTGCCTTTTCTTTTAAAAGCTTCTCGTATTTCATTTCCAACTCCTTTATCTTACGGTCTTTACCATGCAGTTTATCCAAGGCTTTTTCCTGTCTTTGGGTTGCTGTGGTTTGTTCTTGCTTGTTCGAAGCATTACAAACCAGTGCGATACGATAGATATTGAAAGTGAAACAGCAGATGACTATGCCAAATACGATGGCGAGAAACAGGTTTCTGTGTTCATTGGCAAAGCGTTGTAGTGAGGCAGCCGCCTTGTCGATTCTCGTTATTCGTGCAAACTTCTTACCGGTTTCCACCTCTTTCTCATAACGGTCTTTGTACTTAGGGTCATCCTTATCAGGCATCTTTTCCCCGAATATCAATTTTTTCCAGCCCATAGATTAGTAGTTTGCTTTGGTTTTCTGTTCGAGATCCTTATTGAGAAGCGTTCTCCAGTTCACAATCAAGAGACCATGTGGGTTGTTGTCCGTCCTTGGTACACGTTTCAACTTACCTGCTGTTACCAGCTCACGAGTCAGAATGTTTGTTCTACGTTCGATACGTTGGCGGCCATAGTAGGTGAATTCCATTTTCTTCTCATCAAGTTTAATGCTGTCGCAGAAGATGCTGAATACAGCACTCGTACCCATGATGTTGTTGTAAAATCCCTTTTCTTTCAAGGTATTATACTGAGCCAATCCTGTTTCATCTACGAGATACATGGCTTTATTCATCGTATATTTGATATACTTGTCATCTGGTGCAAGCGTGAAGAAGAAATGATGGAACATTTCAATATGGCTTCGAGCTTCCACATCAAGTGTTTCTTCCATCGTTGTTCGTTGTACCAGAATAGGCACATTGCTATCCAAAACATAGATCTTTTGTTGGGCATCATTCACCATGGTTTTGGCAGTCCAGATAGATGATACGCTGATGATGATACAGCCCAACAAAAAGAAGCCACAGATGATTGTGACGAGTCTAATCTTATTTTCAAGGTTCTTTATTACCATTGTTTTTGCGTTTAAAATGTTATTTCATGAAGCTACCGATTGCACCAGTAGCTGTTGTTTTTGCCTGTTGAGCTACACCTTCACCAAAGTTTCGGGTAGAGAATGCTGTATCACCTTCAGGAATCATCCAAGAAGCTAAGTCAGGAACAAGGTTTAGACATTTCAATGCGACTATACTTGCAGCCATGAGATAACCTGCAGAGAAGAATGAGTTCTTGAGGTATCCGACCATGGATGTCGTGGATTCTGTAATTGCTGTAAGGTTCTCGACCTGAATACTCAAGACAATATCAAATAGCAATAAAACATAGAAACCCACGAAGTAGAGCATTGCGCCATAGAAATGAACTGTCAGATACCGTGTTATCCATTTCGCCCATGCGCCTTCCCATTTGGGCAAAAGACTGAATGCCCATTGAATTGGCCCAAATATGGTTAACATTCCAAGGAGTATCTGCTGTACGTAAATCGTCGCCCACCAACCTATACGATATACAATCAAGGCTAAAGTCATCACTATTTTATCAAGACAGATGATAGCACCAGAGGTTAATGAGGTGAACCACATTTCACTAGATTCTTCCTCCATTTTTGTGACTTCCGGCACTCCAGTCTGTTCCAATGTGGCTTCTGTCACATTTGGATCTTGACTCCCTTTGTGCGCCACATCTGCTTTTGCCTGTAGTCCATTATAGATGGTATCACGAGTATGAATCAACTCCTGGACTTCGGTGAACTTATCACTAATCTGAGTGGCTTCTGCTTCATAGAGGTCATGCGTATAACTACCTATACAGTTAGGAATATAGGATAAGAAGTCCAAGAAGCACCAACTACTGTTACTATTGGTAATGCCTGTATCAGCAGGGGGATACCACCAACACATGATGACGGCTACAGCCAAAGGTTTGAGCATTTTCATCACATCCAATGGCTCATGCTTCACCATCATCTTGTAAGTTAACTGAGCTGCAACTACCAAGGAGAAGAGCGCAGCCAATGCCATACACATCTGGAGAATCCACCAGAAAGGGCCTTGTTGACCTGTAAAAGTGGCATCGCAGAGGAATTCATTCGTTTGAAAAATGACATCATCTATCTCTTCTTCAAGGATATTGATACCGAAATCGCTTAGGATATTGTCAGCCATACATTTGTTTTAAAGTTTAGTCAATTGTGTCTTATAGTCCTTCATCGCACGATGGATCTTCTGTTCGCATACAATCAGAAGCATGGAACGAATACCATCTTCATCTACAAATTTGATAGGCATCTTCGTGGTATAACCCAATCCATTTACCTTGGGTATTTTAATGGAATAGGATTTGATGGTTTTTCCTACATACGATTTATAATCAGAAATGCCAATACATTCTGCAACTGTTGCAGCCCTGTAGAGAGTGTTTCCATTCTCTCCTTGGGAAACTTGAATTTCACCAAAGAGAGGATGGTTCACTACTTGTAGTTTTTGTTCATCCATAACTTTTACTTTTAGTAGTTATCGAAATTCAGTTCACGAACTCTGTTTTCCTTTTCCATCACAGGAATAATACCGTACTTCTTTAGGAATTCATAGAGGAAGAGACGACCTTTCTGTGTCCACTGAGAGTGCTCACGTGAGGTGTTATTATCCAATCTTACATGAACGCTTTTCATGTATCCCTTATCCTGATAGCCTGCATAGGGTAGTCACTGGCCGTTTACGCAATACTGAATCTTTTTCTCGTGAAGGAACTTGTTGAGTTGTACTGCCGTTGTGCCGTATTCTTTTGCAATCTGAGTGATACAAACACATGATGGAGTGGACATGATGTAATCAACAAATGATTGACGCACTTCCAACACACGGATAGCTTTTTCTTGACCTTCGATGATGTCCTTCTGAACTTCGTTACGTTCCTCGGCAAACTCACGAGCTTGTTTTTCCTTTTTGAGGTTGGTTGCCAACTCTATCAGGAAGTCTGGTTCATTCAATGCACGCTCGATTGTTTTCTCAGTCAAGTAGGCACCATTTTTACGAATTGATGGCAGAACTTCAGATGTTACCCACTTACGAAACTTTTTTGCACCTGGCTTGCGACTATCTAGAATAACATCATACAAGCCATCTTCGTTAATAAAACTCGCAACTTGCTGTCTTCCAAGTCTATCCACGATGGGGTGCTTACTAAGCACATCATCTCCTAAACGTTGTGCAGTCTTTGTTGACACTAAACCAAGTATTTGGCAAATGTCTGATAAACTAAACTTAGGTTCTCCATCATTACCTACAATGATTCTCACTTCCCCAAACTCTGGGCTATTGAAAATTTGAAATTGATTTGTTTCTTTCATGTTTGTATAATTTTTTGTGTTTAATAATTTTTCCCTTCTTTACTCTTTGTTGCCATTTACGCTTGTATTCCAACCGGCTTCTCTCCAGCGGTTCAAAGCGGAAGCGGCAATGGCTGCAACTCTATTGGGCTTATTATATGTACCCGATAGTAGTTCGGTGGTTTGGGTGGCATTGTACAGTCTGACGACGTACTTTACCAATGTTTCATTTTGCCTGCATATATCTGCATAGATACGCAGGTACTCTTTTTTACGCTGTGCATTGGGCATATAAGCATCCTGTGTGGCCTTGATGGCGCACTTATACATATTATAATAGTCTTTCCACCGTTCCTGATTATCAGGAGAACCACCTGCACCCAAAATGCGATCAATATTTTTTTTGTAGTCTTCCAGCTTGTTGGTGAGTTTTTCACCTTCTACTTTCCAAGCGATGTCTAATGCACCTCCTTGACGGTCTGCTATATTCAATGCTTCCACCTTGGCTCGTTTTACCATTGCTGAGTCAAGAGATTCTGCCATCTCTACTTGGTTGTAAGCATTCAAACCAGAGAGCGTTCTATATCCCAGTTTATTCTTTTCATTGGCCGTTTTCTTATAGCTATTATGAAGTAGCCAATAGTAATATTCTGGTGTCAGTGTACCAGAACCAATCTCCATTACTGTAACCTGATTCATCTTTGATGCATCATGACTGTAACTTACACTCTGAGCATGAGAAGTCAGAGCAATACAGCCAAGTCCGATAAGTCCATATAGTTTCTTCATTTTTTCTTTATCAATGCGTCATGACTTGATTTTTTCCAACGAACCAATGCGTCATTGGTAATCTCCAGTTTTGACCTGTTTATATTTGTTGCTTCTTTCCAGTACCCCATGCGGAGGTGGATAAATTTCCATGTCTCAAAGTAGGATCTGTTCAATGTGAGCTCAATATGGTCAAGCGACATATTGATGGATGCCATTGTCAGCATAAGGTCATTGGTAGAACAGGCTGCTGCACCTGTTGCATACAAAACCAAATCTGAAACAGATTTATATAGCTGTTGGCCCTCATCATATACTCGCTCCAACATTCTCTTATTTACACTGATAATCAGCGTATCTATCATTCTGATTTTCCCTCTCTTTATGATTTCCTCATTGTAATCCTCCAACAAGTTCTTGTAGTCACTGATTCTATCAGAGACATTGTTGTAGGTATCATACATATTCATCGAGGTGCGAAGAGATTGATAGAGTACATCAATCACATCGAACGCTCTGGTATATTTGTCCAGTTCTACGTTTAGATTCTTATATTCAACGGCAGCCGTTTTACTATAGTCGTGTAATAACTGGTTACTCAGTTCCAAAGTTGACCGTGCCAACAATAGGCTTCGTACCTGTTTATGATCATTGATATATGCTTCCAATGCCGCAGGATCACTTTGTGCCCAAACAACGGATGGTAGGGATAGAAGTACAGTCAATACAAATCCAAATAGTCTATTCATATTCTGGCTCCTCCTCTGATTTTATGGCAGGCGTTGGCTCAGGCTCTGTCATACGGTTGTTCTGTTCTCTTTCTTGTTTTTTGGAACGGTTGTCATTTTCTGATTTTGCTGCTTCCACGGCATTATTCATCCATCTTTCATGGCTCTCTTCCAAAATGTTTTGGTGTCTGCCTTGTTCGTCATTGATTCTTGGACCAATACGATTCCATACATCGGTAATATTCAAGCGATAGTACATCATCTTTTCAAGGCTCACCAAGTCAGCATAGATTTGAGTCAAACGACTGTCAATCTCACGAGCTACTTCCAAACGGTCTGAAGACCATAATAGATGATAGGTATCTTCTGTATCATCGGTCTCTGCTGGCTGTGATTTGATATATTCCGTACTTACCTTACAGTTCGGGTATTGACGAGCTATCTCAGAAACTCGATTGTTGACAAGCTGTACTTTCTTTCGTTCATCATCATCAGGATTCAATTCAAGAATATCAACCACTTCTGTGTCTGTATATTCAGAGGTCAGTTTCCACGAAATCTGAATGATGGCGCGGTGAATCTTGATACCTAAGAAATACTTTGGTTTTCGAGCGATTGAAACTGTCGCTGAGAAAGTTACAATACCTTTGATGTTCGGCATAGTTGCCTTTCTGTAGTAGGTATAACCTTCCCACCAACCATCGCCTTGCCAAGTCAGATTATAAGCGTTTTTGCAGTCTTGCATGATAGCCGGTATTCGGTAATAGTCATCTGTCTGAGCTGTATTATCTTCATTGGCTTCTGCCTTTGCCTGTGCGATATCTTCAAGCTTCTTGTTCCAGATATCCAATTCAGCTTGAAGCTCATTAATCTTGGCTTTGTTGGCATTATACTGCTGTCTCAATGTAGCAGCTTGTTCAAGAGATGAAGAAGCAATCTGCTTGATGATGGAAGCATTCTCTTTCTCCAAAACATCTATCTGAGACTGGAGTAGAGTAGCGTGCTTCTTGGCATCCGCTTCCATTTCATCCAATTCAGAAGTATCCAGTTGATCATTTTCGGAAAGTGTGGTTTTCATCACACATTCTTTTGTGTGGGCATTTAACGAACCACCACAAGTGCGACACTTATATTGAGTAGTACCTTCACCTAATGATACGCCATCGGTGCAGGTTACAGAAATGATAACATTTTCACATCCTTTCAACTTGGCAGCATCTGTGGCTTGGTAGTAGTTCTTTGCATCTGTTCCAATGTAATAGGTGTAACCATCTTCATTATCATTTAGCTCAGCCAACTTTACATTCATTTGAGCTCTGAATGTGTTCAAGTCCATTGAATATGAATCGAAGTACTCTTCATAAGCTTCCTCTTCATGATTCCAACTTTTGGTAACAGTGATTGAATAGGCATAGGCCTTCTTAATCTGTTTGCCATTGGTAGTGATGATATAGGAACTTCTCCAGTAATCCATGTAGTAATTGAACCCATCATTTGAGTTATTCAACTGCGCAACTTTACTTCTTGACCATCCTGCATAATTTTCAGAATTACGAAGTATCTGTTCAGTCTGAGTTGAATTAGGATAGAAATTGGCATCTTTTGTATCGAAGCGTGTCCAATGTGGCCCCTTGATAATATCGTCTTTTCCTGTAGGTGGTTCGTAATCACATAGAATGACAGAACCAGCATCACGTCGGTAGATATACCAACGCTGGGTGTAATATCTACCCAAGGATTCTTGGTCATAATCAGTTAACCAAGAAGTCATATTATAATTCGCTACATTGAAAAGCTTGTTCACATCTGCCTGTCCACCCATAAGCCCTATGAGTGTTCCTCCAAGGTTATTCTCCAGATTGTTGAACATACTATAAGAGTTTTTGGCGATATTGAAGATGGCCGTAGCTCTACTGGTTACATTGCCATTAAAGGAGTTGTTACCGATAATTGAGCCTTCCGCATTGGCGGCTCCAGAACTAATCAGACCGACACCCGTATTATAGAGTTGGTCAATATCATTGGCAAGATTTTCCTTGGTGAAGTTTCCACTCACATTGCTTAGATTGTCAATGAAACCTTTCCAATCCATACTGGCATTAGTCAAATCAAAGATGGCTTGCATCTCAGGAGTTAATTCCAGAAATACAATATCCTTGAAAGACAGTCGACTGTTGGTTACGACTGATTCAAACTGCATACATAGATTCTTGGTGTCATTACAAGTCTTCATCAGATAGCTTCCCCAGTACATTGCATTGGCCGGTTTCTTCAACATCAATCCCGATACAGTCCAAATCTTCGGCATGATTTTAGCCGACACCATATTATAGATTCTACGATAGTAATAGTTTTCTTCGGCAGATGCCCACAATCCTAAAGTGGTGAGTGCTTTTCTATCCATGTACTTGGATGAATAGATTCCTGCAACTGCGGCACTTGCTGTTTCGTAATGTTTCAAGATGTCTTGTACCTGATTGTTGTAATAGGATTCAGCAGCTGCTTCCGTTCCATACGCACCAGACATGGCTGCAATGGTTTTGGTATCGTAGTTGATACGGTAGTATTGGGCTGAAATACGCTGTATGCCAACCAATAATAGGATCACTATGAGTAGGAATCTATGCATTGCTAGTTTACGTTTTTATGTTACTACTATATTGCTAATACGCTATTATACGTTATTACTATGTTACTACTTTATGTAAGATTCAGCACTTTACCTTCATTGTTCACCTTTTGTGCAAACGCTAAAGACTTATCAATACCTGAAAGATTCCAGTCCTTACAGTAGGCTTCGATCGCCTGCTGGTGTGAACAATGAAGTTCTTTCTTATAAAGCTTCAAGGCTTCTTTCTCTGCTCGTTCGGTAGTGTAGGTCATGTAACATTCTCTTGGTTCTTCTACGCCAAATACGCCACTGGTGGTTCCTCGACGAATGAAGACTTCTCGAAAGAAACTTCTACCAGTCTTGTTCTCTAGACGATTGATGGTGAAGATTTTCTTGCAATCTACATCGGTCAAGCCAAGGATAGCCTTGATGTTATCGAAGCGTTCCTTAAACTTGCTTTGGTCAAGTAACATCACCACATCTGAGTTGTTGATGATGGCTTCCTTGACTACAGGACTACCTATGATATCTTGAATCTCTTGTGTTACCACACCCACAGATGCCCAAAACTTACGGGCAGTCTTATAGAGGTACTTGATATATTCAGCCATCAGTGGACTGGCAATAGCTTTCCACGCTTCCTCGATAACCAATACTTTTCGGTTCTTCTTGATACGCATCTTCTGTAGGAACACATCCATGATAATGAGCGTTACAATCGGGAAAAGCAATGGATCATCTTTGATAGCATCAATCTCGAAGACGATGAATGTTTCATCAAACAGAGACCCGTCCATGTCTTCATTCAGTGTCTTATCATGATTACCACCTCTGTAGAAGTCCTTCATCATGTAGCGGTATGTAGAGATATCTACGCCAGTCAAATTATTCTCATGGCAGATATCTGGAATACGTTGTACCGAGTATTCATAGAATGTATTGAACGATAGGGTTTCCACTTTGAGTTCCTTGCGTCTTGCTTCTATTGAATCTATCTCTTTGTCGATACGTTCTTCTCGTTCGGCTTCGTTCTCCTGATGATTACGATTGTTGTTTCTATCATCCACCAACAGACTTTGTCGTAAATCTTCACGTTGGGGTGGTGTAAATCCATCAAAGCCGTTGAAATAGACACCGTAGTATTCGGTGATGACTTGGTCAATCAATCTATCTTCTGTTTTGCTGATGGTTGCCTGCGAACCTTTCCAAATGAGCAGAATCAGATTCTTCAAGAATCCTGTTTTCTCCACATTGAGCTCTTCTCGCTTGATACGGAATGGGTTCATGGTAATCGGCTTTTCTTCGGTATAGCTGATATACTTACCACCGACATATTCACAAAGTCCTTCATAAGAGTTACCCGTATCAACGATTACCACATCGGTATTTTGCTCCCAAAGTTGGCGTACCACGCTGTTCATGTGGAAGGACTTACCGCTTCCAGAAGGCCCTAAACAAAAGAAATTCGAGTTGTCCGTGAGCTTGTTTCTTCCTTCCTTTCCGGTGATATCAATAGCTACTGGTACTCCTTGGCGATCTGTATAGCAGATCTTCAAAGGTGTATCTTCACTATGCTGGATATTCTCCTTATAGAGAAGACAAGTGGCAGCATCACTCAATGTTAGAAAGCGATCGTAATCTTCACTCATTCCATAGCAGTTGCCTGGGAATGAATTCACGAACAATTCTAACTGGTTATAGGCACGTTTGCTGATATGGATGCCCATACGACCAAACTGATTTTCAAGATGATTGGTACATTTCTGAATATCCGTATCAATGTCAGTGCATACGACCAAGTTGTAGTGGGTATAAACAAGCTGTTTGCTTTCTCTGGCGATGACTTCCTGTACTCGTTTGATGTCTTCCACTGCCATTTCATTGGATGGATTTGGAATGCTTGAATGGCGGTTTTTCTTCTTGTCCAACAGGGATAACTCACGCTTTTGATTGGGCATGAATATCATCTGATTGTAGATAACCGTTTCTGCTCCGGGAATGCTATCAATGTGAGAAAGCAAATCCACAGGCATGGAAGTATTGTTCACCTCGATATTGGAGAAAGGACGTACCATACCCGGTAGGTTGGCATAATCCACATCAACCAAGCCATATACCTTACAGCGTTTGTCGCCCATCTCGATACATTCATCATCGACCTTGAAATTGCTCATGGAGATAGTCTTGTCGGTAAAGTTCATGGCGAAGTAGCGGTCAACATATTCATTGGTCTGCTTCTTATTCAGGAACTCGACTTTAACGCCTCCATCTCGCAACTGGTCTTGTACCTTACGAATCTTGACCAAGAAATCTCGCCACTTCTTAGGGTCGTAAGAGAACAGTCTGCTTTTCTTGGCTTCTTGTGTGATGACCAAGTAGCATTCACTATCTGTATAGGTGCGACCGGTAAAGTAGCGGAAGTAAGATTCAGACAAGAACTCTTTCGGACTGTTATCATCGGCTTCAAATTGCTTTCTTGTGAAAATATCCTGCTTATGAATAGCATAGCCTTCACCCAAAGTCTGCACCAAAGCAGAAAAGAGATGGGTGAACTCATAGTAGCTGTCAATATTGGCTGAATATTTTTGAACAGGATTGGTCAACTTCAACACAGCTGAGTATTCTCCAGTCTTGGTATAGATTACACCCACACCTTTATTATCTTCCACGGAGAAATAGATATCCTGAAAGATTTTCTTGCGTTTGCCACCCGTCCCGAAGGCGGCTACAGAAAGAGCCATACCTCCGAGAAGAGCGAAAAAGAATAATATTACGTATAGGGTCATTGATTTTCTATTTTAAACTTGTATTTCAATCTGGCATCGCATCCAAGATGATGGTGTCAAGGGCATCCTCCCAATAACTTCTCCAATCATCAAGCATAAGATTGGTGGCTTCTTTATATTCACCATAACAATCCTTATTGGTGGCGAAGAAATCGAAGATATCATCACGAATATCATCACAGAATCGCTGAGCCACCGTTTTACGTAGGTCATCTGACATGGCTTTCAGATACTCTTTGCAATCCTTAGTTTCAGGATAAAGAGTGATGTAGATAAGTGTACCGCTTTTATCATTGAAGCTGACACATACCTTATCAGAATTGGCCGGTGAATGGACTACAAGACGGAATGATACTGGAAGAAGAGCTACATGTGACTTGCTCTTTCCTGGTATTTTAATGCTGACGATGAATGGTTTCATGACTTTTTCTTGTTTGGATTATTGGATTTGGTTGATTCAGACGAGGGCTTCTCTAAGTATGAGTTCTGCATCACTTCTCTGAATACACTGATATTAGAAATGCATTCAAACTCAAAATCGGTTTGCCACTCTGATTTGATGTAGTTCAAATTGATAGCCTTAATTCCATCAGCGTAAATGATCTGATTGGGAAGTTCTTCCAAATCATCATTTTCATAACTGTCGTTGGCAATGAAGTAGAGAATGTCATAGTTGATAGAAGCCAATAAATTCCTGGCAATTCTTTTCAACGACTTCTTATCCGTGTGAAGAATAATTTCCTTCATGTCCTTGTCCGTTTCAATGGCAGTTGACATAATGATTGAGCCATCGAGACTCAGAAAATTTAGGAGACATGTGCCTTCTTGGTCAAATGTAACCGTCATATCGAAAGAATCTGGTAGCGTTGTAATACGTCGTCTTAAACCATTCTTATCGTTTACTGTTTCTGCTAATACTAAATTCATGTATTTGTGTTTGTGGGTTTTAGAATAAATAAAATAATCTCAATTGGAGCTTGGCATATTGCTTGGATAGTCCTCCAGCAATGATTCCATGGTCAAAGTCAATCATGTAAAATGACGAACTTGACTGCTCTGTAGAGGTGAGGTATTCACCTTTTGGATCTTGAAGACCCAAGGCCATTAAAGGTCTGCCTTTAAATGGATGGAGGCTATAGTAGAACTTGGTCATTTCAGCCAACGAGGGCACATAGCTTCCGGGGTGTTTCAGCGTTTCTTCCAACATACTCTTTCTTGGCAAGGTTATTCCTGTATGTGTCTGAGTAATGATGTCATTAATCGAACTGGAACTGGTGAGAAGTTTATGGGTCAGCACTTCTCCTTGCTGATACCCCAAGGCATATCGCTCTGAATAGGGCATCTCGGGTTTGTAGATGATGGTATTTTCTTCTTCAACTCCATTTTCTTTGCGTGGATTCAATACACCTTCTTTTCGCTTGCCATCGACAGTTGTAAATAGCTGTTTACTTGTCATTGGCTTTTTACTGAAACAATAACTTCCCAAGGCATCTTGCAAGGCAATGGCTTTTCCATGCTTACCATCGGTCTCAATAATAAGCGCGATGGAATTGCTGTCTGGTTGTTTGCTGATATAACCTTCCTTTTGCAAGTAGTAACCAACTTTCACCGTATCAACTATATTCACTGGTTGAGACTCTAACATGGGGCGTTTGCTTTCCACCCAGCTGCTTGTAATAGTCAGACCATCTTTCCCTTTTCTTAGGATGAGTTGTGTCAAGCTTCCAGCTACCAAAGGAGGCAAGGTTGCTTTCACCGCATAGTTGCGTTCATTGATTCTTGCAAAGAAGTTTACTACGCCTTTCACGTCCGTTGGAATCAGGTAGAAGTCATGATTACGCCCATTGTTCAAGAGAATATCATGACTGTTGGCTTTTATACCACCATTCATAGCCTTTGAAACCCATAATCCTTTATATGGTTTATACATTCCTTCGGTATAGATCTCGTCTCCCATGATTTGCAGATTATTCAGCATATCACGTACATCATCACTTTCCATTTTAATACGGAGCTTGGCCATCGAACTTTGCATCTTCATTTTCACGTTTGTTACGCTGGTGAAGCTTCGATTGCTTTCTGTTGCAAAGAGTTGATCCCCAAATGGTGCTTTCATCTGTAGGGTATCCTGTGCCGTCAATCCTTTATGATAGGGAAAGCAGGCATAAATCAAAGCTGTGGTGTCTGTTGTAGAAGCATTTCTGTCTGCACAACTGTATTCACGTCCCTTTTTGACAAAGACTACACCTCCCAATGCTGTACACTCTTCTTGCGTTGCATCGTTCAGTTGAGCATATACACCCAATGAAAGTGGTTCATTGAAGTTTTTGTCATCTTCAAAACTGATGACGAAAGGCTTTTTAGCCTGCTCCCAATGCGCCCTGGTCTGACTGGCTGTATTCTGTGCTTGTATTCCGAGCCCTTTATTCTCAGAGCCACTGCAACTACTTAATAATGAAAGGATGATAAGGAATATGGAAATAATGGTCATAGCGAATAAATAAAGATAGGCTGCCTGCAGAAGAACTACACATGGTAAGTTTTCTGTAGGAAGCCCATCGGGTTAGACATTTGTGTTTGATTGAATCTTTGTGTTCATTTTGTGTTTGTGTTGTTTGTTACGTTATACTTTCTTGGAGCGGGCATAGATGAAAACACCTTTGTCTTCTTTCTTGGAATGCAGACCTTTTTTCTGTTTCATAAAGATGAAGGCTGCCCCGGTTCCCAATGAGACTACCAGTGCTATCAATCCAGCCACGAATCCAATCAAGCAGTAGGCTAAGATGAAACCGACAATAGCTCCACCAATAGCACCGGCTGCCCAATAGATGTAGCGACCCTGTACGCCCATAAATTCAAGAGGCTTTTGCAAACCTTTGAAAATGGGATAATCTTGATATTGCTCTTCGGTCATCTTTTTCAGCGATTAAGCACCTACACCGAAGAACAATGGAAGTGCCTGAGCAGCAGCCACCAAGAAGATACAAGCGCCGACAATCATCATGATTGACTTCTTGACATCCTGTTCTTCATTATTCATTTTGATGTAGACCGAAATTGCCCCGACTACCGCCACAATTCCTGCGATTGCGTAGCACAACTTGACTACATACGGAATGTACTTGGCGATTTCGGTGGTCACTGTACCCAATGCGGTAGTACCTGCCGAGTAATCACCTGCTGCATTCTGAGCGAAAGCTGCTGTTGTACCTACAGCCAACATCAAGGCCATTGTTTTCATTCTCTGAGAAGAGCAAAGAGACTTTCCCATGCTCTTAAATTTGTTTTTGATTTTCTGGATCATTCTTAACTTTTTTGGTTTGTGTATATACTCGTCTGGCCAGTTGAGTTTTTTTAATCTAATTAGGTTCTTGTTTGTTGCGTTTTTGTTGCGCGTTTATATTTGGTAGCCAAAGAAGGCTGGAAAAACGATGGATGCACCAATCATAAAAAGGCAAGCACCCACGAGTGTCATGATATCTTTGGTTACACCTTCTTCACCGACATTCATCTTGATATAGATTTGCATGACGGAGTAGATGGAGACGATTGCTGACACCGCATAAATAAGGTAAAGCGTGAAGAGCATCATGGTCACAACATAGTCGTGTGCCTGCGCCAACCCATCTGCGCCCCAACTGTAATCTACATTTCCGCACTTGGCTGATAGTCTTTGGACGGCTGTTAATGCAAATCCGATGGTCAGTAATCGAAGACTTGGTTTATAATTCATTCCTTGTTGTCTTTAGCAGGTTGCCTGGTACAGTATCAATATTCATGAGTGCAGTTATAAATTCGCTGCTCTCAAATTCTTTTGAATGTTCAGGTTTGATTTCTTCCATACCTTCTTTGTACAAAGTGATGATGGCATGGTCGGCTTGCGTTGGAGCATTAATATCTTCGTCCGCTTCTTCCTCTTGAGATTCGTTTGTCTCATTGTGGTTTTCTGCTTCATCTTCGGTTTGCTCTTCCTCAGGGTCGGTAGAGAAACTGAATCCGTCACCTATTTCTCTGACTTCTGTAATCACTTCCTCTGTTTCCTCGGTAGCAACTTCAAAAGTTTCTTGTTTGGAGGTTTGCTGGTCTTTCTTACCATACAAATCTCGTCCAATCATCCAGGCATAATAGATCACATAGATGATGGTTAGCACTGTGGCAAATACTCCAAATACGCTCATATTTCTTTGTTTTCGTGTTTGTGTTATTATAAATCTGCTGCAAAGGAATAGCTGTTTTTGCGTATAAAGAAACATAGCTACCTTTTGAGCCGTTCTTTTAACTGCATTTCAGTAAATAGACAAAATCACACTCTATTTTCATACTCAAAGAGCTGGAATTAGGGCATAAAAAAAGCCCTTCGATGATGAAGAGCTTTATTTTTAGGGTTTTAATAAAATAATGGTGAGTGTGCCGAGTATGAATTTATTTCTTTCGCCACGATTTTTTCTGGAGATAGGTACTGACGTTTTGGAAATCGGCATATCTATCAGATGCATCAACTACCTGTCTATCGGTAAAAGCACCTTGAATAGTTTCTGTGATGGTTCTGCCAGTTTTATCATTATTGAGATAACAATAGATATGGGAGTAAGCATTAAGGTTGGGTAATGCCTTGCTTATTAACGATGCCGAGTTCAGAATGTATGTGTCGGCAAACCTCTCGACAAGAATCTCTGTTTCTCCATGTGACAGAAGGGTCTTATAGGAAAGGAAGTCGATAAAGTCGGTGAATACGCAGCATGAAGAGGCAATCACATTCGGATCCATACGAACAATTGAGATAGCTAAAGGAAGCATGTGGCCACTATACATATTACTTCTCAGTTCATAACCTCCATGTATATTTGGAAAAGCAACCGCCTGACAGTCTCTATCATTGAAGCGAAAGCTAATCTGCTTACAATATTTGTCGGCAATGGCGAAATCGATGTTTCTTGAGCTAAAATAGGCTATATCCTTGATACTCTTCAATCCCTCAATTGTTACACACTTGACGGATTCTTCCAGTTCAGTAAGAGAGAGTACATCGAATTTTGTTGGTGGAACCGCCGGTGCTACTTCTTCTATCTTTTCCATAAGAAGCGGCATTATGTCTGTCTGATACAGTTGCTTGGCCAGAGCAATTATATTCCCACCTTTATCTGTTCCATGGTCAAACCAAACATTATTATTCACATCTACGATAAATGAGGGTACTTCTTCTTTGCGGAAGGGGGAGTGATACCAAAGGTGGTTACCATTAGCTTCTACAGGTTCCATTCCTAACTTCATTAGGAATTTCTCTAGCTTGATACGCTTTGCTTGTTCAATATTCATCTGAATTATTATTTTGATTAGAGTTTGATGGCTTATTTATAGGAAATGGTTCTGTACGGAGCTCATCCAAAATTTCTATAGGATGTGATTCAATCCATTTCTCCAAATCTTTACGTTTGATGAGTATGGTTTTACCGTTAGGCTTATGATACCGTATCTTTTTTCCAGCTGTAAGATGATAGATAGTGGATTCAGTATAACCTGTATAATCACTTACTTCCTTGATTGTCAAGTAGCGTTTTTTGAGAAAGAATTTATACTCCATCAGCTTGATTCGCTCCTTGATTTGCAGAAGTTCTTTCTTGAGTTCTTTCAGCGTTTTTTCTATTTCTATTTGATTCATTTGCTATGTTTTGATAAGTAGTCATTTACATCGTTGTAGTCTCGATAGCGTGCAGATTGGTCACGAACCTCTCGATTGAGTGCAACTTTTAGCTTTTCAGTAGCTTTACGACCTGCTGTATCATTATCCAGATAGCAATAGATGGTGTCATAATCATTCAAGACTTCAAGGGCTTTCCTAACATTCGAGACGGAATTGAGAATGATGCAGTCCATTGCGTATGGTAAGGTCAGCTGCTCATCGTGTTTCAACTGAGCTGTTACGTAGGCAAGGAAATCAAAGAATCCTTCAAAAACACAGCACTCCATGGTTTGTTGACCAGCTGTCTGTAGGATAAGCGATATATCTTTACCGCCGATACAGCGTTTGGCATATTTGTTTCGAACTTCCATGCCACCGCACATATTGAAGAAAGCGATTCCATAATAGGTTTTGCCACTGGCCAAGGTGTAATGAACCTCTTGACAATACTTCAAGGCTACATTTACATTTATATTCCTATTATAGATGTAAGCTAGAAGGTAGCAGTTTGTGATTTGCTTTACACAGTCAATCTTTGTATCATCCTCATGGGATATTCTTTGATCAGAAAGTGGCTGATAACTTTGTTGTGGACTTTTGTTAGTCTCACTATAGTTTGATAATGCCACGAGAACTTGGTGCATGGTCATATCAGGATTCAACCGTTGAACCAAATTGATAATGTTACCGCCACGTGATAAAGCAAAGTCATACCAAAGATTGGTATTGCAGTTTACTTTGAACGAAGGAGTTGCCTCTTTATGTAGTGGCGATAGGAACCAATAGTTGCTTCCAATCTTCTTGTGGGCTTGATAACCCAAATCGGTCAGGTATTCCACCAGACTGATATCTTTTATTTTATCTATTGTCATAATGCTCTATATTTTTTGAGCAATAGATCCAGTTTAATATATATATACCCGATTAAACCTAAACCTTAAACTCGTTATTTACTTGTTTCACTTTTGATACTTTCAGGATTGTAATGATAGCCTGCGTCATCTTTTGTAATAATGGATTTCTCTGATAGAAGCTTCAGTAATTCTTTCGTGGCATTAGTCCCTTTCTTATAGCCTTTTTGCGCATAGAACTCATTTAGAGCTTTTACCATATCTACGTATTTTTCAGGAGTACGTTGACTGAATAGCTCATCTAAAACTTCTTTGTGGACATTCTCAGGCAATGACGTGAGAGGCTGATCTTTTGTCTTATACACCGTGACGTGGTAGTCCTCTTCCAAAACCGGCAGTGCATTGCTATCAATGTGAAAGGCAAATGGATAGAACTCCTTGTCTCGCATGTGCATCGGGCGAACTTCACTGATGTCGGTATTCTGTTTATCCTTACTGACTATTAAGACCGTTTCGGCTTTGTTTTCAAGTTCTGTACCGATATGACCACGTGTATTGCTGTCGTTCTTATTGAGGTGGAGTACACAATGGATATGCAGGTCGTAATTGCTAGTCCAGGACATGAGCATGGTCATTACATCGGTTGCCTCCTTGGCATTGTTGATGTCGTACATCAAATCTCTCAATCCATCTATGATAACCAATCCGTATCCCTCGCTTTTTCTGAGTGCATAATCAATTAGGCTGATGCGAAGACTGGGTGTGTATTCTCTCAGACCAACAAAAGTGATATTCTCTGTATCTGTATTGGTTGGGAGTCCTGCCAGTTTGAGGATTCGTTCATGGACATTCCGACAATGATACCGACTTTGTTCAGTGTCGAAGTAGTATATTTTTCGTTTTCCTAGTGGCATACAAGCACGGTAGTTTAGTACCGTACCATTTATCAGAGCAGCTGCAACCATAGCCGACACGTTGAATGTCTTCTTGCTTTTGGCCTTACCGGTTGAAGCACTGAAATTACCAAAGGTGGCAATTGTGCAATCTCCAACCCAAAGAATCTGTGGTGGCTTCTCTACTTTTTCAGAGACTTTTATCATTCCTTTATTCAAGTAATGTTCTAGCTGCTCATCGGAAAAATCACTATTGAAAAGCATCAGCATTTCCTGGACGTTGGTCTGCACCTCTTGATTATCTGGGTTCTTATTTGTCTTTCTTCTTGCCATCTTTTTGTTTTGAATGTTTTTGAGTCGTCTTGCTGTTTGATGAAATACGTATGGTTGATTTTTCAAGCAACTCCTGTAGTTGGTCATCAGTTAGCATATAGTCTTTACTCTTTTTGTTATACTTCATTGGATTGGCTATTCTGAGTTATTACCGGATAATGGTCTTGACGCATCCATTCATCCAATTCTTTCTTGGCGAAGTACACCATCTTTCCTTGTGGCTTGTAATATGGAATCTTTGATTTACTAGTGAGCTTATATAGTTGCGAAAGAGAAATGCCGATATAGTTGGCTGCCTCCTGAGAGGTAAGCGTATCTTTGGCTGCATAGAGCATATTTTCAATCTTCAAGAGACGCTTATTGATTTCGCTGGCTTCAAGTGTGTTCAGCTCACTAATAGCCATCTCTAATTCATCCATTCTCTTGCAGAGTATCTTTTGATTTATTCTTTGCTTCTCCATTTTTGATTCTTTTTTTAGTTGACACTAGGTGCTTGTACCACCAATTCTGAATCGATTCGGCGGCAAAGTTACGGTCAATGTTTCGAGTGTAAAGAACAAGCAACCATACCTCCCAAGATGTATGATGAGAAGTATGGTTTTTTGTTTTCGCTTGTTTGACTATTCTTCTTTTTACTTCAGTTGTTTGACGAATTCTTCAAAAGGGAGATATTTTACTCCATGTGAACTTTTGAAGGAGGATAGTGCATTTTTCAGATTCTCACGGCTAAGTGGTTTACCAGTAGATTTAGAACAAATCATTTGTCGGTCTGCTATAACTTTTTGCCAGGGATAAACCAAAAATTGTTCATCTCTCAGATAATTAAGGAAACAGGCAACCAAACCATTGTGGTTGGCGGTTAGAGGTGTTTCCAAAGTACCAGCAAACAGTGCTTTGAATTCTTCTTTGCTAACCTCTTTTTTGAATAGTTTTTGCTCTTTGGCAAAGTCTGTAATGAGGGTTATCTGTTGATCTGTAAAGTAGCCCAACACTTGTGGCTTTGATGGGGAAGGAGAATCTTCAGGCTCTTGAGTATTGAATAGATGAAGCATTAGCTCACAGTCTTCCTGAGTGAATTGGTCTTGGGTAAAGAATTCTTTCACCAAGTCCAAACGCTCAGTCAATAGTTCATAAATGGCACTGATGTTTTTGATGTGGAGTTGCGCTTCTGCTTCGCTTTCAATCTCAATGTAGGAATGGCGATAGGCAAAATCATTGGCAAAGCGACGATGGAGTTTGCCTTCCTGCAATACCTCTTGTTGATACACTTTGTAGGCTTCCTCAAGGAGAGCATACATTTCATTTTTCACTAGAGGTCTCTTTGCATTCTTTTTCTGTTCGCTACTGGATGTGAACAAAAAGAGAGAGACCGAATCGATTGTAGTTTCGGTTCATAACTTAACATTTTGTTAAAAATTTGACATAAAAAAAGCCCAAGATGGAGCCTTTTTGCGGATTTCAAGATGAGCTGATGCTGAGTTTCAATTTAGTTATGTTACTAAATGGCTTACAGCAAACATTTTGCAAAGATAATGCCAAAGTGTGCAACCAATCTGCACTGTTACATAGAATTTTTATAATTTTGGCCTAAGTACATGACAAAATTTTGAATATATCAAACCTCTCTTTATACCAAGGATTTAGCAAAACGTTTGCAATCTCCTCTAAACCATACTTGAAGATGCTTTTTTGCTTTCCTTCCATGCTTTAGTATTCGTATAGGTTTTATCATCAGATTTTTGTATATTCCCACCAGATAAGCCCATGCAAATGCTATGATCATTACGGCAAATAGTCTTTCAATTCTATCTAAGTGGGTCAGATGCGTATCTTCAATATTGAACCCACTGGACTTCATCGCCCTGAAACAGGTCTCAATTTGCCACCTTTTTTATAAGAATCGAGTGCTTTTTCCGGCTTGTTGTACGACACAATAATCTGTAATTCGGGCTTTCCCTCTTGATTCTTTAATCTAGCTCCACTAAGATAACACAGCTGATTGTTTACGTAATAGATACGTGGCAGAACCATACCTTGCTTTAATTGCAAGCGGCTGAAGACCCAAAAAGCCTTGAATTGCTTGCCTGTGCGAGGATCCTTCACCCAAAAGTTTTCCCGTATACGCAAGTGATAAGGGATTCCTTTCTTGTTTAAATACTCCAGCCACTTCTCTCCTACGAACTCTCGGTCGCCTACCAGAGACTCAATAGAGGATTTACCAAAAAGCCTAATAAACCGCTCGATAATCTCTATCCGTTCTGCGGTATTAGAGTTTCCCCGTTTGGGTAGCAAACGGAAGAGGATGGGAAAGGCTACACCTTCATAAGTGATGCCCAGTACCAGCGCATTAATATCAGTAGTACCAAACTGCCAATTGGTTCTATCCATGGAAAGGGTATATGGACCTTTATGAGGAAGCAATGCCATAATCAAGCGGGCAATTATATCAAAGTCTAGCACATAAGAAGACATGAATCGTTGTATTCTACGCATACAGGACAGAGCCTCAGAACCACTATCAAAAGCAGTTGAGAGCCGATAGAAGCTCACTGTTTGCACCTTACATAAAGCCAGAATCATTAGCGAGATAAACTTTATTCGAGCCAAATTCATACTTTCCCCGAAAATCACATTCAACTTGTCAAATAAATCACTATGTTTGTAGTGAACCTTAGGATTAGTCATCATAGAAAAAGCCGTCAAACTTTTCTTTAAAAATACTAATTTCTAAGGTTTTATGCAAGAAAATAGATGGTAATTATATAACAATCAGCTGATTATACTTTTTGTCATATACTGAAAATTTTGGCTATTTTGGATGATTTAGATGGAATTTGTAATCTCCACATTCAGGAATATCGATGTCAATAATACAATTACCCCTTTGACGAAGATTTCGGCGTATGGTCTCTATTTCTAGATCTTTAAGTTCTATTGGGAAGCACACTTTTATGAATGTGGCACACTTGTTTCCATTCCAACCCAGTCGTTTCCCTACATTCCAAATCATGTGCCTTAAATCTAATGTGGATAGCCTACCATCTGTAATTACAGGAAGTAATATATAGCCTTTGGTATTGTCCCACTTATCTATGTTCTGGATCAATTTTTCCATTTCATTCTCTTGAATGTAGGGGCAAAGACATGTTCTCAGATAATCTCCAATGGCATTTTTGGTCTCTTGGATGATTTCTTCTCTCTCTTTTTCTTTGGTTTGCAGTACTTCTTGATAATTGAAAGCTTCATGAATAACTTTTTCTGCAACTGATTCTCTTCTCTTACTGATTCTAATGGTATAGAAACAGAGAAGAACTCCAATCATAAGAGCGATGAACAGACACTCGTTTTTGTATGATGAGAACAGAATACTTGTTTTCTGATAATACCATTGAGTAATATGATTGTCTCCAAAGAATAGAGGCAGTATGAGAATGACAAACACACTTACGAAGTTTGTAAGGATGGTATAAAAGAATTTCTCTCTAAACTTATTAGTCATAAATACTTTGAATTATTATTTATTTTCGACTGTAAAGTTAGAGAGAAAACTCTTAATTAGTAATAGTTAGACTGACTGATACACAATATCTTAACTATCTTTACAAAACACCAAAAGTGATATTTTGCTGTTGTTTTTATTTCTTTTATCTGATTGTTTTTTCACTTGTTTGGCTCTTGTTTTCCATTGTCGGTAACGTGATAGACACTAATAGAAATTACTACTAAACACTTGTTAACATTACTTCTTGCGTAATAGCTTACTTCTATCAGTCGGTGTATTCTTTCCGGCACGTTTAGATAATGCTGCGTTCATTTCTTCGGGTGTCAATGGTACTTCAGTTGTTCGTCCGGATTCTGCCCACTTAATCAGCTCATCTTTAAAAAAAATATAGCTTTTACCTTTCTTCGTGGCTGGAATCGAGCGGTTCTGTAGGTGATAATACATTGTCCCTTTCTTCATCTTCAGGAATTCACAAGCTTCATCAATATTCATAGGAATGTGTTCTGAAGCACGAGATGGACTCTTCTTGATGTCTTCATACAGTCTGTTGAAACTAAGCTCCAATCCTGAAATCTTATCCAATAATTGTGCTACAACTTTGGGCAAGTCATTAAATGTTATTTCTTCTGTTGTCATACTTGTAATATTTTTGAATTACTGGTGCAAAGGTCAGCTATGATTCAATGCTGACCTTCAATTACTCTAGTAAGTGAACCGTAAGCATCAGTAATTGGGGGCATTATTCATTTTCATTTGTATCTTCTTCCTTCAACTTAATTTTGTTGGCAGCTTCTCTCGTTTTGGGCGAAGCATGCGCTACATAAATCTGGGTAGTAGAGACGTTCTTGTGTGCCAACAAATGCTGAACGGTATAGATGTCAGTACCTAATTCCATTTGCAATGAGGCGTAGGTGTGCCGAAAACAATGAAATGTGATGTGTTTTTTTATACCCGAATCCTTTAGCCATCTCCTCATTTCATTATTGCTCATTTCTTTTGTGAATCCAGCAAATACAGGTTTGTCTGTCTCTGGTTGAATCAGTTCATAGGCTTCATTACTGATTGGAACAACAGTTTGTACCTTGGTCTTCTGACAAATGAAATCCAAATAACGACCGCCATCCGCATATTTGCGGACATTCTCCCATGTTAAGTTGATAATATCGCTTCGGCGAAGTCCGGTCAAGCATGAAAAAATTACAGCTTTCTTCATGACCTCAATAGAACAGGGCGTATTATAAAGGCTTCTTAATTCTTCAAGTGTCAAGCTTTCCTTTACAGTTGGAACCCACTTGATATAATCAAGGTAGTCCACAATCTTTTCTTTGATTCGTCTCTCACGATAAGCCAGATTGAGAATATTTCTGAAAATAATCCAATAGTCGGCAGCAGAATTTCTATTTAGAGGTTTTCCCGTTGAGAGACTTTTCGCTTTCATCAGATAATCCATGAATTTGCGGCAGAACTCAACGTCTAACTCTTCAAAGGAACATTCGCCATGGCAGAATGCACTGAAGTGCTTGACGGAAGATAACCATTTGTTGTGCTTGGTTCTGCTTACTTCTTCAAAATAATCCAAGAAACTCTCCTTAGTTTTGTTATTACTAAAGAAATCATATTTCTCATTGATTATCTCAGAATAGACATTGCATCTGATTGCTTCTGCCTTTTCAATCATTAAGGCGTTATACTCCTTTTCTCTGGGCGTTTTAGGCTCTGAGTAGATGTATATACCTAATGAACGACGACGTATAAGTTCCATCGTTTTAGGGTCTCTGTAGCCTGGATAGAATTCCAGAAACAGAGAATGCGTGCCATTGCGCCTGGCTCGACTTCTTAGTGTAACTGTCTTACATTGCTGCATTTTATATTTGTTTTTGAATTATTGTTTTCTGGTGCAAAAGTCTTAAATGCTCCTATGCTGACCTACCATTCACTTTTATCATTCCTGGTTAATCGTCAGTAATTGGCAGTAATTCGCTGTTTTGAGCTCTTTCAGCCATATATTCATCTATTTCTGTCTTTAGAAGATAGACTTGTTGCCCGCACTTTACTTTGGTAACTTTCTTTTTATTAGAGTAGTAAAATACCATGTCCTTGGTCAATTCATACTTGTCCATGACTTCTTGAACAGAGTAGTAATTTTCTTTGCCATTAAAGACCAGATGTTTGACTTTGTCTATATGTTCCTTTGAGTAGAATATTTTGCCATATTCAGCCTTGGTCGGAATTTTATGACGATGGGTAAATGAACGGCGGGCTACGGGGGTCATGTTATATTGCTTTTCCATTTCCTCTGGAGTAATCCATTCTTTGACACCATCATTAATTTGTGAGGAGCCAAACAAAGCCAATACACTTGGTATCTCAAAGAAGTTGAATCCTTTCAGTGATATTTTGGGTATTCTTGCCTCTCTCGTCAGTTTTTGAACATGCCTGATATTGATAGAGTACTTCTTGCTTATTTCCTCTGTCGAAAAATAGCCATCAGGAGTTTCAGGAGCTTCAACATTACCAGTCTTATTCTTTATTACCACTTTTGGATGAGAATTATTGGCAAAATTGAATTTACCAGTCTTCTCGTCTCGCTCAATGTCGCCAAACTTTCCTTTTATTATTTGTTCATCAAACTCCGATCTGAAAATCATAGTGAACTTACCGCGCTTTTCTGTCTTTATTTTCTCTTGACGTATTTGATAGCTGATTTGATCCACAGACAAACCATACTTTTCTATTATTTCATCATAAGTGTACCAGTTTGTATCGATATCATTGCCTCTGCGTTTATAATTGTCAATATGGACTTTTGAATAGTAGACTAAACTGCCACGAGTTATTCTTGGAATCTTATTTCGATAAACAAAGGTCAGCACATTCTGTTTTGACATGCATAGTTTCTCCATTAGTTGCTCGGTCGTATAATAGTTGGCCAAGTCAATTTCTTCTATCAACTCGGCAAAATGAGCATCGACATATACTTTTTTGAAGAAAACGTTTCTGCCATCATAAACCTTGGGAATGCTGTATCGTTCGCAACGAGACAATATAGCTTTTTTCCCTATATGATACTTTTCACTGATGTCTCGGATTGTATAGTACTCACTATCTTCCTTTTTCTTACTGAATGCGATCCTTTTTTTATACTCAGACGCATTATCAAAGGTCTTCTCAATGTCGGATTTTCGGATGATAGTAAGCCCCTTAAATTGCACTGCTTTTATAACTCCAGCGAGTGCATACCTATATATGGTAGCACGACTCACTCCAAGCAGTTTTGCTGCTTGAATTGGGCTAAGATATTCCGCATTAGGGATAGAATACTCAGTTGACGACTCCAAGTCATTTTGGAGCTCTTGATATTCTTGCTGAATACTTTTCTTCTTACGTACCCTTGTTGCCTTTGCGTTGCACGCTTTGGAACAGTACAGCGTTGCCATTCGGTGCGCAATGAACTGATTTCCGCAGCATTTACAGTGCTTTATTATTTCCATCGAGGTATCTGTTTAAGTCTACACTTTTGTCTCATAGCGTCTCATAGCGTCTCACAGCGTCTCACGCTTGTGCCGTGAATTACAAATGGCGCATAGTTGTGATTCTCACAGCGTCTCACTTGTTCCTTCTATCACAATTTTCTCTTAGCTGTTGCTCGAATTTGAGCGAGAGGAATGAAACTTGGGCCAAAAATAAGCTGAAACTTTTGTTCCAACAAATACCAATTACGAAGTGTTAAAAAAATAACCCACTCATTATGAGCAGGTTATTCGCAGTTATTTTAAAATGTTTTAAGTTGTTGGATATGAGCTACTTGCCGATACAGAAGTGAGAAAAGATGTTATGAAGAACATCCGTGGAAGTTACTTCACCAACGATGTCACTGAGATGGTAGATGCAATCACGTAAATCTTCCGTGAGGAGATCTGTGGGATTACCTGCTTCCATTCCACGACGAATACGAAGAATACTTTCCAATGCCTTGCAGAGGGCTTCATAATGTCGCTGGTTGCTAACAATTACGTCTTCATCAAGATTTTCAGGAATGTGCGCCATGGTAAGAAGTTGGTGATGTAATGAATCGAGATTTTTGCCATTGCGTGCAGAGATAAAAAGCGACGGATAGGGCAGCAACTGAACTTTTAAAGATAATTGTTTTTGCAGGTCGTCATTGAGAAGATCACTTTTATTAATAATGAGGAGTGTGTTTTTATCTTTTAATGCCGTTGAACGCTCCCAGATTTCTTGCATGGTCTCTTCCAAACGACCGGCATCAAGTAGCCATAGAACGATGGTGGCCTGTTGTATTTTTTGAAAGGTTTTTTGTATGCCCAGTTGCTCTATTTCGTTATTGGTTTGACGGATACCTGCCGTATCTATGAAGCGGAACATGAGGCCGTCCAAGGTAATCGTGTCTTCGATGACGTCGCGTGTGGTGCCATTGATGGAGCTGACAATGGCCTTATCTTCGCCTAAAAGAGCATTAAGAAGAGTGGATTTACCTACATTGGTTTGTCCGACAATAGCTACGGGGATACCTTGTTTAATAGCATTGCCAGCTTGAAATGATGATGAAAGGTGACGAATTCTGCCTTCTATGTCTGTAAGAAGGTGGGATAGTTCTGTGCGGTCAGCAAATTCCAGTTCTTCATGATCACTGAAATCGAGTTCTAGTTCCATAAGAGAGGCAATATGGAGCAGTTGATCCCTTAATTGTTTCAAAAGTTTACTGAAACCGCCTCTCATCTGATTAATGGCTAACTTATGAGCTGCTGCTGAAGTCGATGCAATCAGGTCAGCAACACTTTCTGCCTGACTTAAATCCATTTTCCCATTGATAAAGGCGCGTTGCGAATATTCGCCTGGCCCTGCAAGACGGCAGCCCTCGTGCGTGAGGAGTTGAAGGATTTTTTGCAGAATATAAGTAGAGTTGTGACAAGATATTTCGATGGAGTCTTCGCCGGTATATGAGTGAGGGGCCCGGAAAATACTAACCAGAACCTCATCGACAACCTGATGGCATTTATCTATGATTGATCCATAGGCAATTGTAGCTGTAGGTCTGTCTGAAAGTGAGCGAGAACCATGTGGAAGAAAGATGTGGTCGGTAATCGAAAGAGCCTGTGGTCCTGAAACTCTTATAATTCCTATAGCACCACCAGTTCCCGTTGCAATGGCGCAAATCGTATCTTCATTTGTAAAATTAGTGTGTGGAGTTTTTTCCATTTCCAATCAGATTCTGTCAAGAACTTGGCTGATAAGAGTTTCTATTCTTGTTTTGTAATTGGCATTTGCCTTGAGGGCACGTCGGTTTGCGATGACCATGCAGCAGGTCATGGCGCGATGGCCCAATAAGTGAGAAAGACCGGCTACTGCACTACTTTCCATTTCGTAATTTGTAATACGTAGATCCTGATAATGGTAGCTTTCTACTTTTGTATTTTGTTCCGGATCTGCTAGTGGTATACGGAGTTCGCGACCTTGCGGGCCGAAAAATCCACCGCAAGAAATGGTAATGCCACGTACCATGTCGGTACCTGCGATACGGTTTAAAAGAGTTGAATCAGCATCAATCACGTAAGGAGCGCAGAGTTGTGGGTTCCAATGCATATAAGTAGTAAAGTCCTTTTCCAAGGCAAGGTCGCACACGTCGTTACGTCCCTGATAAAAATTGAGCAGACCGTCGAAGCCAATACTTTTTTGACTGGCAATAAATGTACCTAAAGGGGTATTTTCCTGCAATCCTCCACATGTTCCAACTCTAACGATTTCGAGAGATTTTAGTGTTGGTTTAATTTCACGGGTTTCAAAATTAATATTTGCCAAAGCATCGAGTTCATTCATCACAATGTCGATGTTGTCGCAGCCAATGCCTGTAGAGAGTGCTGTAAGATGTTTACCTTTATAGGTGCCGGTAATGGTATGAAATTCACGGTTCTGTACCTCACTCTGGCGAGAGTCAAAATGTGCGGCAACCTGATTGACACGGTTTGGATCGCCCATGAGAATAATTTTTTCAGCCAGTTGATTCGGATGCAGATGGAGATGGAAAATAGATCCGTCCGGATTAATAATAAGTTCTGAAGGTGCAAAATACTTTTTCATCTTATCATTCAAAAGTTTACTGAATGCCCAGTTTATCTTGTTCTTCTTTACGAATATTTTTTTCCAAAGAAAGGATGTTGGCATCTAGTTTAGACAAATCTTGTTCCTGTTTCAAAATATCCTTTTTGAGCGTTTTCTGGCCTTTGGCATAATCCTGCCGATTTTTTTTCAATTGAGAGAGAAGGTTTTTGCGTTGTTGGTCTGCGTTTTCCCACTGTTTAGCCAATTGTTTGGCATTTTCGCTCTTAAAATCGTCAAAATTGGTATAAACTTTCCCGTTCGCAATTAGAAAATAGAAGTCGGACGTTTTCGCTTTTTGTTGATGCTCTCCTTGAATGTTTTTGAGGATGTTGAGTGCGTCGGCTACGCTCTGGTGATTGGACTGGCTGATTGTGATATTCCTGATTTGTGCAAGGGCTCGAATGCTGTCTTCATTAGTACCATTCATGGTGTATACTTCGCGTGTTTCGGTTGGAATGAAAACATAAATGCAAACTTTGTCTGCTGGTTGGTTTCTATCGGAAACGAACCATCCTAGCTTGTTGGTTTCGTCTATGGCATAGAGATAGTCGTTGGCAGGCGAATTGAAGGGCATACCGATGTTTTCAGGTTTGAGATATTGTTTGGTATCTGTGTCGTAACGAGTGACGTAAATATCAAAACCACCCAGACTTCCAGCATTGTTTGCCGCATAATAGAGTGTGGTACCGTCTGAAAGCAGAAATGGATAGCCCAGAAAGTCATCAGAATCTGATAGTTCTGTAAGTTGCGTCGGCGTGCTCCATTTACTGCCCAATTTATTACATGTAAAAAGTTTGTTATTGCCCTGTTTGTCTGGATAAGAGTAAATCAAACGGTCTTGAAATTCATTCATATAGGCTGGGGCATTTTTTAAAAATGAAGAGGCATCTTTATCTTCCGAAAAAATTTCACCGTAAGTGACGAGTGTGCCGCTGGAAGGGCTTAAGCGATATGCTTTGAGAAAATCATCTTTTGGAACAACAAAACTATCGATAAAAACTACTTTTTCGGTGGCTTGTAACATGTTTTGTCCAATGCGAGCCTTTTGTATGAGTTCATCAAGCAGAACCGTGGATTGTTTCTTCTTTCGTAGTAACTTTATTTTATTGTTAAGTTGTTGAATAGCAGCTTCAAATTGATAATTTTTAAAGAGTAAATCCACTTCTTCGTCTACAGATACTTTTTCGGCTTCTTCAGAGGAAAATTGGGATTTCAAATTTTCTGATTGAGTCGAAGACTTTTTTTCCACAGACGCATTGATGTTTTTTTGTGTGTTTGAATTTGGGTTTGTGGATTTTTTTGAAGTCGCCAATTCGGTTGTTGGCTGCGTTTTGTCTTTACTAGCCTTGCTTTTTTGTGCTGAAGTACAGATAGTGGTCAGACTACAGCAGAGCAAAAGAAATAATTGTTTGATCATAGGTGTCATATTTTCCGAGATTTCAAAGGTAATAATTTCTTTCGAATTACTCGTTAATGAGGGGTATAATTAAGATTCAATCAGCTTATTCTCTTTCTCCAAGGCATGCCAAAGGCTATATCTTACCTCTGGATTGATATCTTCTAATTCTCGCAGGAGGAGTTTGGCGCGAGTGCGGTTCGATTCCCGTTCATAGGGGCATCGGCGTTGTTGTTGTAGATACTGATTTATTTCGGCCCACTTTTTTAAATATTTTTCAGGGATGCGGCACAAGGGCCGTATCAGAGTGATCGGCATTTTGCGATATTTGAGAAGTACGGGCATCGGTGAAAAGCTACCTTCAAAAATCTGGTTCATGAGGAGGGTTTGCAAAATGTCATCGTTATGGTGGCCCAATGCAATTTTATTGAATCCATTGCTTTGCGCAAAATTAAAAAGCGATTTACGTCGTGTCCACGAACAGAGAAAGCAAGCAGAACGCATTGATTGGGTGTCAGCCTCAAAATGGGTGGTGACAACGTGGAGAGGTATATTTAAATTTTGACAGAATTGATTCAAATAAGGGAGATCGGATTCATAAGGAACATTATCCATTCTGATGTGAAGAGCTTCCAATGAGAATAGAGGCCTTCGAATCAGGGATCTGCGAGCCAGCAATTCTGTTAGACAGAGCGAATCTTTTCCTCCTGAGAGGCCTATAAGAATTTTATCTCCATCGTCAATGAGATGATAATCTTTCAGCCCTTTATTTAGAAGCCTGAATAATTTCCTTTCCAGAAGTTGTCGGGAATCAGGAAGCATATCCGGGTTGAAAACAGAAGGAAAAGAGTCGCAAAATTTCTGTGTTAGACAAGTGCAAAAGAATGATTACTTTTGATGGAGTGCCTCATCCATTTTTTCTGCAGCCTTTCGTCCGTCACCCATGGCAAGAATGACTGTAGCACCACCACGCGTAATGTCACCCCCCGCATAGATAAATGGTATGGACGAGCGCATATCTTCATTTACAGCAATAGTGTTTTTACGGCCCAATTCGAGTCCTTTAATGGAGCGCGGAACTATAGGGTTTGGACTTACACCAACGCTGACGATGACAAGATCTACAGGTAGTGTTGTTACTGCACCTTCAATTGGAATGGGGCTGCGACGTCCGGAAGCATCCGGTTCGCCAAGTTCCATTTGCTGAAGAACCATTTCACAGACGCGCCCCTGATCATCACCATGATATTCCAACGGGTTGTGGAGGGTTAGAAACTCTACACCTTCTTCTTTGGCATGTTTAACTTCTTCTATTCGGGCTGGCATTTCTGCCTCAGAACGACGATAGATGATCATGGCTTTTTCGGCACCAAGGCGGAGGGCTGTTCTGACAGAATCCATTGCAGTGTTTCCGCCTCCAATGACGGCAACATGCTTTCCGAAAGGTACTGGGGTGTCACTTGTATTGCTGGATGCATCCATCAGGTTAACGCGAGTGAGATATTCGTTAGATGATAGAACATTGATCAGATTCTCTCCTTTAATGTTCATAAAATTGGGCAGTCCGGCCCCTGAGCCGATAAAAATGCCAACATATCCATCGGCTTTCAGATCGTCCGTGGTCAGCGTTTTGCCAATGATACAATCTTTTTCAAATTTAACCCCCATTTGTTCCAAATTGTGAATTTCAGCATCTACAATCTTGTTGGGCAAACGATATTCCGGAATGCCATATTTGAGAACTCCGCCAATTTCATGAAGAGCTTCGAAAACGGTGACTTCATAACCATTCTTGATCATGTCGCCTGCAAAGGAAAGACCGGCGGGACCTGAGCCAACAACGGCAACTTTCATTCCATTTTTGCTTTTAATCTGTGGTATTGATCCGGTATTGTTTATGCGGTCCCAATCGGCTGCAAATCTTTCCAAATAACCAATAGCCACGGATTGACTTTTCATTTTCAGGTGAATGCACTTGGATTCACATTGCTTTTCTTGTGGACAAACCCGTCCGCAAACGGCTGGTAGGGCACTGTATTGTTTCAACGTGCGTGCTGCTTCTTGAATATTACCTCGTTCAATGTTTTTTACAAAGCGTGGAATATCAATATTGACTGGACATCCTGTAATACATTCGGGATTGGCGCAGTCCAAACACCGTTTGGCTTCACTTAGTGCTTGTGTGAGTGTGAGTCCTTCATTTACTTCCTCACGCAGTTTGTGACTACGATATACTGGATCGAGTTCGTTCATCTTAACTCGCTCAATAGCCATGCGTTCTTTGGGTTTCATCGATTTCCTTAATTCATCCCTCCATGGTGCCTGACGTGTTTCATCCTGCTGTTCGCGCTCCAGTCGTTCGGTTTCAAATTTTACCATATCGATTTTTTCCTGACCACTGAAAGCTTTCATTCTTTTCAACATTTCATCAAAATCAACCTGATGGCCATCAAATTCAGGACCGTCGACGCAAACAAATTTCATCTCGCCACCCACGCTGATGCGACAAGCACCACACATGCCCGTTCCGTCCACCATGATGGTATTAAGCGAAACATCAGTGGATATATTGTATTTTGCAGTCAGCAAACATACAAATTTCATCATAATGGCAGGTCCGATGGCAAAACATTTGTTTACTTTTTCTCGCAGAATGACTTGTTCAATACCTTGTGTGACTAGACCTTTCTGCCCATAAGAACCGTCATCAGTCATAATAATCACTTCATCGGAATTTTGACGAACGAGGTCTTCCATGATAATAAGATTCTTAGATCGTCCGGCCAAAACGCTAATTACTTTGTTGCCGGCGGCTTTTAAGGCTTGGATAATGGGCAGCATTGGAGCTACACCTACACCACCTCCGGCACAAACTACTGTACCGAAATTCTCAATATGGGTGGGGCGACCCAGAGGACCTACAACGTCTTCAAGCTTGTCTCCTATCTTTAAGTCGCAAAGTTTATTGCTGGAAACACCAACGCGTTGAGCAACCAGCGTAATAGTACCTGCTTTTTTGTCGGCTTCAGCAATCGTGAGGGGAATGCGTTCTCCACACTTGTCTACGCGGATGATAACAAAATTTCCGGCCTTTCTGGTCTTGGCAATAAGTGGTGCTTTGACAACTAGTTTGAAAACATTCTCTGAGAACGGAACTTTATCGATTATTTCATTCATAATTCCAATGTTTAAATGTGATGTGCAAAAATACATATTTTCTCCGAATTTATTTGCAAAACAAATGATTAATGATGATGAAAATAATCTTATGTCTCTTTTTTTTATAATTTCATGTCTAATGTTTTTTGAGCGTATGGAATTTAAAGTGATTGTCTGTTTTTTAAAAATGTTTTGATAAAGGTTGTAACAGCTGCATCTTATTACAAAAAATACGGCATGTTACAAAAGAAATGTGCTGCGTTACCACGGAAAACGTATGGTTCATCAATTTTATGTACTGAATTAATTTAAAAAGATAGTGTCATGAAGAAATTTGTGTAGCAGCCTAATCGATAGAATGATAGGTCGTTGTTTGAAAGTTTAAAACAAAGGCGTTTTTTATCCTAAATTATTGAGAGGAATAAAGATGTTTGCAAAACGTTTTTGTTTATATTTGCAAGGAAATAAAATTCAATAATGGAAACGTTTAAAAACATCTGAAAATGGAAAGAACATTTAAAGAGGCATTAGAACACCGCCGTACATATTACGGCATCGGAAAAGAGAGTCCCATAGGTGAGACGGAAGTGGAAGAATTGGTGAAATTTGCCGTGAAGCACGTACCTTCAGCTTTCAATTCGCAGTCAACGCGCGTGGTTGTGCTTTTTGGTGAAAACCATTTAAAATTATGGAGTATCGTAAAGGAAACATTGCGAAAAATAGTTCCTGAAACTGCTTTTGAAACGACGGAGAATAAAATAGATTCTTTTTCTGCAGGATACGCTAGCGTACTCTTTTTTGAGGATGAATCTGTGGTGAAATCCTTGCAACAGCAATTTCCTGGATATGCAACCAACTTTCCAATATGGTCTCAACAGACGTCTGGAATGCATCAATTGGCTATTTGGACAATGTTGGAAGATAAAGGTTTCGGGGCGTCTTTGCAACATTATAATCCACTAATTGATGAGGATGTTCATGCTGCCTGGAATTTACCTCAGAATTGGAAGCTAATGGCCCAGATGCCCTTTGGAAAACCTACGGCAGAAGCTGGTGACAAGACGTTTTTTCCTTTTGAGGAAAGGATTAAAATCTTTAAATAATTAAATTAAGGATACAAGCAGTACGCAAAACATTGTGTTATATACCTTAAAAGGTATTTTTATAATGTCTTGATGAAAAGGTAATTGCTCAGGACTTCTACAAATAAGTCTCAAGCAAAGGTTTGCCCAGAAAGAATTCAGCATTTTTTATGATGAATTGTATGGAATAATTTATATCTTTGCATGAGTACATGTAAGGAGAAATAGATTAAGATGAAAAAATTTGAATTAGAGCTGGTCGTTGTTGACAATAAAATTCTTAATGCCAAGCATTTTTTGCTGATATTACGGAACCCAGAGAATAATGGATTTCTTCCGGAGATGTTACCCGGACAATTTGTTCAAGTTTTAATTAAAAATTCTCCTACTACTTTCTTACGACGTCCTATTTCGATAAATTTTGTCGATAGAAAGCTAGGAGAACTTTGGCTTTTGGTACAGATAAAGGGAGAGGGTACACAGTATTTATCTAATTTGAAACCGGGTGATGTTTTAAATGTATTAATTCCATTAGGTAATGGATTTACAATGCCCCATCAAAAGAATAAAATTCTGCTTGTTGGAGGTGGGGTAGGAGTTGCTCCTCTGTTGTTTTTTGGTATGTTGCTAAAAGAAAGAGGGATTGAACCTACTTTTCTTCTTGGGGCCCGCGATAAAGAAGGACTTTTAGAGTTGGATTATTTTAAAAAGTTAGGGCGCGTGCTGATTACTACCGAGGACGGTTCTGAGGGTGAGCAAGGTTTTGTGACTCAACATAGCATTTTAAAACGTGAAAGTTTCGATCGGTTGGCAGTTTGTGGCCCAAAACCAATGATGCAAGCGGTTGCGCACTATGCAAAAACAGCTGGAATTGATTGTGAAGTTTCACTTGAAAATTTAATGGCTTGCGGTTTGGGTGCCTGTTTATGCTGTGTTGAAAAGACCATTAGAGGAAATGTTTGTGCTTGTCAGGAAGGTCCAGTCTTTCATATTAAAGATTTATTATGGCAGATTTAAGAATAAAAATAGGAAATTTGGATTTTAAGAATCCGGTGATGACGGCTTCCGGTACTTTTGGCTATGGTCCTGAGTATGCTGATTTTTTTGATTTAAATGAATTGGGTGGCATTATAACAAAAGGAACCACCTTAAAATTGCGCGAAGGTAATGATTATCCCCGTATGGCTGAAACAGCTTCGGGTATGCTTAACTGTGTTGGATTACAAAATAAAGGGGTCGATTATTTTTGTAATCATATATATCCTGAAATCAAGGACTACCATACGAATATAATTGTCAATGTGGCAGGTTCTTCGCCTGAGGATTATGCTGCATGTGCAGCTCGCATTGATGAATTGGAACGAATACCAGCTATCGAATTAAATATTTCTTGTCCGAATGTAAGAGAAGGAGGTATGGCTTTTGGCGTGACTTGCGAAGGTGCTGCATCAGTCGTTAAGGCTGTGAGAAAAGCATATAAAAAGACACTAATTGTCAAACTTTCTCCAAATGTGACAGACATTTCGGAAATTGCTCGCAGTGTTGAAGCTGAGGGTGCTGATGCGGTTTCCCTGATTAATACGTTGATGGGGATGTCTATTGATATAGAAAGCCGCCAGTCTAAATTAAGTATTGGAACAGGTGGACTTTCGGGTCCTGCTGTCAAACCGGTGGCTTTACGTATGGTTTATCAAACGGCAAAGGCCGTTCACATTCCGGTCATTGGACTCGGCGGAATTATGAAAGCTGAAGATGCCATTGAATTCCTGATGGCTGGTGCTATGGGTGTTGAGGTCGGAACCGCAAATTTTATAGATCCATGTATATGCGAAAAAATTATACTAGGTATGAATAATTGGTTGGATGAGCATGGCTGTCAATCTGTAAATGAAATAGTTGGTTGTATATAATCATAGAGATCAGTGCAATTGAAAATAAATTATAAACATTAATGTGTTAAAACATGAAAGATTTAAAAGGAACAAAAACAGAGAAAAATTTGCAGGCTGCATTTGCCGGTGAGTCTCAGGCTCGTAATAAGTATACTTATTATGCGAGTCAAGCTAAAAAAGATGGTTTTGTTCAGATTGCCGCTATTTTTGAAGAAACTGCTGGTAATGAGAAAGAACATGCCAAATTATGGTTTAAGTATTTGAAAGGTGGACAAATGCCTGGAACAGAAGAAAATCTGAAAGATGCTGCTGCCGGAGAATACTATGAGTGGACTGAGATGTATGCAACTTTTGCCAAAGAAGCAGAAGAAGAAGGTTTCACCGAGATAGCCAAAAAGTTCAGCATGGTTGCTGCCATTGAAAAAACGCACGAGGAACGTTATCTGAAGCTTTTGAAGAATGTTCAGGAAAAATTGGTGTTTTCGAAGGAGGGTGACTGCATTTGGCAATGTTCTAATTGCGGACATATTGTTATTGGAAAAAATGCTCCAATGATTTGTTCCGTTTGTAATCATCCACAAAGTTATTTTCAGGTAAAGGCTGAAAACTATTAAGTTTAAGCGTTGTAACTTTTTATTTGGTCTTGTCTATTTGTTCGTTTTGTGTGAATAAATAGACAAGACTAAATTTTTATTTATTCTCGGCTATAAGTTTTTTTGCAGGACGGAAAAAGAGGAAAAAAGGATTTATGGCACTGAAAGTTTATCAAACAAAACTTTTAGTATACAGCAATGAAAAAGAAAGAAGTTAGGCTCAGTCGTTAAAGTTGGAGATTTAACAAATTGTTTCTTTTTGAATGATCTATCAAAGATTACTTTTGCTTCATGCAAAGAAAACCAATCAACTATAAGGATATTCTGTCCATGTTCCTAGCAAAAGGCATGCTTGACTATTTTGATTTTACTGACAATTCAAGGCTCAGGCCGTAAAATAAACGCGTTGCTTTCAAAGAATTGATTCGATCGTGTTTTTCAAATTTTTACTTGCTCCATAAAAGTTGATGACGCAGTGCGTCACAAAAGAAACACAGTTCGTCATGAAAAAAACGCGTCGCGTTACAAAAGAAACGCACCGCGTCACATAGAATGAGAGGTAATATTTTATTTGGAACACTCTATTCTGATAGAATTTCAGCCAAAGAATGAAATAATACTCTTTCTGTGCTGGATTATACTTTAGTTATCTTGAAATAAGTGATTAACTCCGACAGAAGCATTAAATGGGCGATTTCTAATAACCGCAATTTGTTAAATCCGCAACATTAACGACTGAACCAGAAGTTATCGTTCTTGTTTTTGAGGCGACGCTGATTGCTTAATTTGGTCGAAATAATTTGGTTTTGATTTAAGTTTCCGTTTATCAATAAAAAACATTTTAGTTGGAAGTTTATACCATTTATGGTCTTCGGCACGACGAATAACATTCGTGCCTTGTGCTTCATAAACAAGTTGTCCTTTGTCGTCAAAATAAAATAGAACTTGTTGAGAATCAGAACCGATATCATTTGAAAAATTGACCAAAGCTTTTTCTTGCGTGATTTTAAAAGAGGTTACAAACCATGCGTCGTAAAGGCGTCCTGTCATATAGCCATTTAATTTTCCAAGAAATGAATAATTCGGCGAAACAATGGTTGTGTCATAAAGGTTGATGGCAATCGTAATGTCATTTTCATCATTATAGAAAGTTCCCTTAAATGGACCTTCTTCCTGTTTTTGTGCGATGCAAAATACAGATGATAGCAATGTAATGATAAGAAAAATAGTTTTCTTCATGATATAAAATTTGAAGTGAAACTTATTCTTTAAATTCATCTGATTTTTCTTCGTTGTTGGAAGATGGTTGTGCATTAAAAATCATAGAAGTTGCTCCAATCGTAATGACTGCACCGTCTTCAAGATTTATACGATCTGTATCCTTTAAAATTTCATCCTGATGAAATGTCCCCGTGTTGCTTGGGGCATCGCGTAAAACATAACAGATTTTGCCGTTTTTGCTTTTTTTTACTGTGATAATGCAGTGAGTGGTATCCATACTTGGATCTGCCGTTTCAATGCTTGCATTGGCTTTTGTGCCTTTTACATGGCGCCCTACAGTGTTGTCTCCCATGTGAAGGGCAATTTCTTGTTTATGGTGAAACGTATTTTCCAGTACGATAAGTTGTCCGAAAGTTTGTTGTACCTTTTTTTTTGAAAAAGAGGAATTACAGCGTATCTTTATTTCTTTTCCACATGCGGCACAAACGAAAACAAGAATTTGATTTGCCGGATATGCCTGTTCATCAAAAGTAATATAGGAGCCGCACTTTGGGCAAGTAATGCGTTTCATAAATGTTATGGTTTAGTTAATGAGTAAAATCCAAGCCTCGTTAAAAGGATCTTTATTTCTCAAATGATTTAGTGCCTTTTGTGCTTCTTCCTCTGAGGTATATTTGGAGTAAACAACGCGCACCATTTTATTTTTTATAAATACCTGAGAAGCGCCATATCCGGCCTCTTTAAGTTGTTTTACAAAAATGAGGGCATTATCTTCCTTGATAGAGCTGGCAAGAACAATTGTGTAATACGATCCAGAGGCGTTAGATGAAGAAGCCTTCGTTTGTTTAGTTTTTTGAGTGGATACATGCTCATCCGCGGCTGTAAAATAGGTATTATCAGAAACGGTTTTTTGCATATTTTTCGATGTATCTCCTAGATTTTGCATGGTAACAGCTGATGTTGTTTGTTTTGCTCTATTGCTACTCTTCGGCGAAAAGGACTGCTGCATGATGCTTTGAATGGGAAAACCGTAGAGAGCACCGTTTGCAATCGAAAGATGACTGTGTTCACCTTTTGTGTTATTTGAAACGGGAATGGCAAAGCTGAAATAAAAAACAATGGCAACTAATGCGGCTGCAAAATAGTTAGTTACATTTTTATTTATATGAACGGTATAGTGGGGTCTTTTGGTTATGTGTTCCCGTTTATCTGTCTTCTGTATGTTTCCTTTTATCTCAATCCTTTTGGATAAAATGGTCTGTTCACCCAATGTAATTTCTTGGCGTTCTTCGTACGGTTTCATATAGAAAGAGTCAAGTCCATAGAGGTCTGGGGCAGCAATACCTCCATCATCTTGTGGGGTAAAAAGTAAACGATTACTTTCTTTCAGCTCTAATACCCCCAGATTTTCAAATATGTAGGTCCCCGTTGTGTGCAAAACTCTTTTAATTCTCTCGGCTTCACTTTCTACCATACGATTAGCCTCTGGAAAATTGGTATCAAAAGCTTGCATGTATGCCTGTGCCAATAATCCGTCATTCATTTTCAGTTGAGAGTTAAAACTGATAGATCGTGAAGGCGGATAATACATGTCGGTTTCCTTTTCTTGGTAAGCAGGTTCGTGATGAGTTACGAAACCTCCCAAGGTCGGGATAATTACACAATCGTGCTTTAATAAGAGTTTTTCTATGATTTTTTCCACATTAAGCATAGTGCAAAGATAAGTAATTCTTTTGTTAGGAGGCGTCCGATTTAAAATAAAATCTTGTGATTTTTTGCCTTAAAAAATCATTTTACTTTATATCCCTCACTATCAAGTATTGATTTCACTTTGTCCACGCAGTTGCCTTGAATAATAATTTGACCGTCTTTGCTGGAACCCCCGGTACCGCACTTCGTTTTCAGAAGTTTTTCCAGACACTTCAAGTCGTTACTATTACCTATGAAACCGTTAATGAGTGTTACAACTTTGCCCTTTCTGTTGCGTTTATCGAAATAAACTTGTAGCTTTTGTTGTTTAGGAGGTAGCGTATTGTTTTCGGGTTCAATGGGATTGTTGTAATTAAAATCAGAGCTCGTAGAAAATACTACTCCTAGACGGTCTTTCCAATCATTATTCATTATTATAGATAGCTATATTGAATTTATTTTAAAATGTTATTTTCAAGAGAGTTCCGCTGTATGGTTTAATCTTTACGTGAATAAGATTATTGGGGGCCAAATCCATATTTTGAGTTTTTCCCGTGAGTAAATTTTTTGCTTTGTAAGAAGCTGCTGGAATGCCGAGAAATTCAAATGCATGTTGCGGAATCACGATGCTGGCATTGCTCAGATGGTTACTGAAATTTGTAACAACAAAGATAGCTTCATTTTTAGCTTGACGTATAAATGCAAACGTATGTAGAGAATCAAATTCCAAATTATCGTAGTTCACATACATTAGATCGAAAAAATGTCCCTCACGTAGGGCTTTTTCGTTTTGTGTGAGGAAGAGCATCCTTTTATAAAACGAGTAAATGTTTTTTTGTTCGGCAGTGAGTAATTTGAGTTGATATTTGCCTTTTTCACGCCATTTTCGAATGGTTTCTATAGACCAATAGTCAAAAATTGAGGTTCTCCCGTCTAGGCCACTGAAACCTTCTTCGTCCATGCCGCGTTCTCCAAATTCTTGTCCGAAATACAACATAAATGGGTTGGTATTCATGCAAATGGAAACAATAGCGGCGGCTTTTCCTTTTATACCGGAACCTGCATAAAAGTCTGATGCCAAGCGTTGCTCGTCATGATTTTCAATGAAATTAAGCATATGTGGCTGTATGTTGCCAATGCTTTTCCAACAGTTTGAAATGTCTGATACTGGGCGTTGTCCGCAGGTAACGGCGCGAAGTGTATCATAAAGTCCCACTTTATCATAGAGATAATCAAAATGTCCGTGAAAGATGTATTTATGATACAGTTTTGGATTGTAGACTTCTCCAATAAACAAAATATTTGGATACTGACGTTTAACTGCTGATAACGCCCAATCCCAAAATTCGCAAGGTACCATTTCAGCCATGTCGCAGCGAAAGCCGTCGACTCCCTGTTGAGCCCAGAAAAGCAAAATAGCGAGCATTTTTTTCCATGTGTCGGGGATAGGATTGAAACGGTGCTGGTGTCCACCCAAATAATCTATTCCATAATTCAGTTTTACGGTTTCATACCAATCATTACAACTTGGAGAAGCTGTGAAACAGTTATTCCCGGTGGCTTTAGCGGGCATTTCTTGATAGGGTTGTAGGTCATTGCCTATCATGTCAAAAGAGCCGCGAAGGGGCGTGTTGGGTATGTAATAAAAATTGTTTTGAGGGTTAAAAGCTTGAATATTGGAATCATCTTCACCAAAATCTTTTACGTCCTTGGGCTTGCTGTCTGAAAAATATTGTCTGGCAACATGATTGGGCACAAAATCCATGATAAAAAGCAATCCGGCACGGTGTGTTCGTTTCAGGAGTTGTTGAAATTCTTGAAATCTTTTATCTGGTTCCGACGCTAAGTCGGGATCAATATCATAGTAATCCTTAATTGCATAAGGTGAACCTGCTCTACCTTTTACGATAGCTAAGTGATCTTTGTGTATGCCATAATCAGAATAATCTGTTTGAGTTGCATGTTCCAACAAACCGATATACCAGATGTGAGTGGCACCAAGTTCTCTGATTTTTTTTAGTGCAGTGTTCGTAATGTCGTTCATCTTGCCACATCCGTTTTGATTGAATGTACCATTGTAAAATAGATGTGGGTTGTCGTTGCCGAACAGCCGGGGCAGAAGTTGATAAATAATGATTTTTCCCATTTATAAAATAAAAAAATCACAGATTCTTCTCTTACAGTTGTAATTGAGTTGAGGAGAATCTGTGAAACAGAACAAGTTCTATAAATCTAATTTTCTTTTATTCTAATCCGTGAACAGAAATAGCCTCGTTGCCTTTAGCAATTTTTGAGATCATCCCTTGTAGAGCTTTTCCGGGACCGCATTCCGTAAAATCCGTAGTGCCAGCTTCAATCATGGAATTGACTTCAACTGTCCAGCGTACGGGAGATGTGAGCTGTGCGATAAGGTTGTTCTGTATGTCTTTAGAATCTGTATGTGCTTTGCCATCTACATTTTGGTAAACAGGGCATTTGGGACTATGAAATTCTGTGGATTTAATTGCTTCTTCCAATTCGTCTTTTGCAGGCTGCATAAGTGGAGAGTGGAAAGCACCACCAACTTTAAGAACTAATGCTCGCTTTGCTCCGATAGCCTTGAGTTTTTCGCAAGCTTCATTTACAGCGTCAATATCTCCACTAATAACCAATTGGCCTGGGCAATTGTAGTTTGCCGGAACCACTACATTGTCTGCTGTATTTACTTCTTCGCAAACGGCTTCGACTTGTTCGTCTGGCAATGCAATGATGGCAGCCATTGTGGAAGGCTTTTTTTCACAGGCTTTCTGCATCGCCATGGCGCGTGCATAAACTAGTTTTAGGCCATCTTCAAAGGAAAGAGCTCCGGCAACAACCAAAGCTGAAAATTCTCCGAGAGAGTGTCCTCCTACCATATCTGGTTTCATGTCCGGCGTACAGAGTGCGCTGATAACGGAATGAAGAAATACTGCAGGTTGTGTTACTTTGGTCTGCTTCAATTCTTCGTCTGTCCCGGCAAACATGATGTCGGTGATTTTATACCCCAAAATTTCATTTGCTTTGTCAAACAATTCTTTGGCTAAAGGATTATTATCGTATAAATCTTTGCCCATTCCTACAAATTGGGCTCCCTGACCAGGGAAAACTACTGCTTTCTTCATAATGTTTATTTATAAATTCATTAATACAGGCTGCAAAGATACTGCTATTCGCTGACAAAGCAAAAAACAACTTTATTTTTATTCTTTACAGTATTTGCTCAAGAGTTGGTATTCAGTATCTTGCTGAAATAAAAGCTGAAACAAAAGGGTTGAAAAAATGCATGAAAATTTCTAAAGAAGGTGTCAGGTTTGTTGGATTTTTTGTAATTTGAGCATTTCGTCACGGTATTGAGCTGCCAGAATGAAATCGTAACCTTTTGCGGCGAGTTCCATCTTTTGACGCAAAGATTCTACTGTTTCACCTTTAAAGGATCTATTTGAATGAAAAGGTGTTGCAGGTTCTGCTGCTGTGTTTCCTCCTTCTTGAATCCCTTTAGCCGTAAAGATGTTTGTTTTATAGGTTTCACTTGTTGAGGAAAGTTTATTATTGCCAATAGCTTTAAAAATCTGCCGCGGAGTGATATGATGGTCAACATTGTATCTCATTTGTTTTTCACGACGGTGTTGGGTTTCTTGTATCGTTTGCTTCATGCTTTGTGTAATTTGTTGACCATACATGATTACTTTACCATGAACATTTCGTGCAGCTCGTCCAGCTGTTTGAGTCAGAGATCGGTGACTACGTAAAAATCCCTCCTTGTCGGCATCCAGAATGGCTACAAGTGACACTTCAGGCAGATCCAGTCCTTCACGCAATAAATTAACCCCGACCAGTACATCAAATTTACCCGCACGAAGGTCTTCAAGAATGCGCACACGGTCTAATGTATCTACGTCGCTGTGAATATAGTTGGCTTGAATCCCGTTTTTCATGAGAAAAGTGGTTAAATCCTCAGCCATACGTTTTGTTAAGGTAGTGACAAGTATCCTTTCATTTAATTCTTTACATTTTTGTATCTCTTCCAATAAGTCATCAATCTGATTAATGCTAGGACGAACGATAATTTCGGGGTCTAGTAATCCGGTTGGGCGAATCACTTGTTCCACTATGACACCACCACTTTGTTGAAGTTCATATTCGGCTGGTGTAGCACTGACATAAATAATTTGTTTTGTCAGTTGTTGAAACTCTTCGAACTTTAATGGACGATTGTCCATCGCGGCTTGAAGGCGAAATCCATATTCTACAAGGGCTTTTTTCCTAGATCGGTCTCCCCCATACATGGCTCCGATTTGAGGTACACTTACATGGCTCTCATCAATGACCATCAAAAAATTATCAGGAAAGAAGTCGAGTAGACAGTAGGGGCGAGTTCCTGGTTCTCTTCCGTCAAAATAGCGCGAGTAGTTCTCAATCCCACTGCAATGCCCCAATTCCCGAATCATTTCAACATCATAAGTGACACGTTCGTGTAAACGATTGGCTTCAATTAAATTCCCTTCACTTCTGAAATTGGATTCCTGTATGGATAAATCTTTTAAAATTTGTTCGGTAACAGAATTTATAGCGTTTTTAGAGGTTATAAAAAGATTTGCCGGATAAATTTTATAATCCTCAAAAGAAGTCAAACGCTCCTGGTTCAGGCCATTGATCTCTTCGATGCTATCAATTTCATCATCCCAAAAGGTGATGCGAATAATGTCTTGAGAATATGCCAAACAAACATCGACAGTATCACCTTTAACACGAAAATTTCCAGGAATTTGTTCCAAATCGTTTCTTACATATTGGCAAGTTACTAAGTCGCGCAAGAGTTTGTTTCTCTCCATTTTCTGACTCACTTTGAGTTCAATGACACTCTCGTAAAATGCAGCCGGATTGCCCATCCCGTAAATACATGAAACACTTGAAACAACTATGACATCTTTTCTTCCTGAGAGTAGAGCAGAGGTGGTGGCTAGCCTCATCCTATCTATTTCCTGATTGATTTGCAAATCCTTTTCAATATAGGTATCTGTGGAAGCAATATAAGCTTCTGGCTGATAATAGTCATAATAAGAAACGTAGTATTCTACCGCGTTATTTGGAAAAAAATTTTTGAATTCTGTATAAAGTTGTGCTGCCAGCGTTTTATTATGACTAAGAATGAGTGTAGGCTTCTGAACATTTCGGATTACATTAGCTACAGTAAAAGTTTTCCCAGAACCAGTTACCCCTAGCAGTGTTTGAGCTGCTGTGCCATCCAGAATACCTTGGGTTAATTGTGAAATGGCTTCAGGTTGATCGCCTGTGGGCTGATAACTTGATACAAGTTCAAATTCATTCATGCTGCAAAATTACAGAAAAGTGTAGAGTAAAGGAAATGATTCATATAGAAAATGATGGTTATACAATCAAGCTTTTGATCAAGTTGGGAAGGATCTTATTTGTAAGTAGTAGTACTTCACAAGACCCGTTAGCAATGTATGGTTCTTTACCAAAATATATTTGTTGTATTTTTAACAAATAGCCTCCTGTTTTTGACAAGTACTAATGTTCGAAAATGGCTATAGGAAGTATGAATGCGTCTTTATTAAACAGTCTCAAATATACCCTGGAAAATTTTGAAAGCAAGTGCCACGTGTTACTTTTGATGGAAAGTGCATCAATATAAAAAACATTCAAACTAGATTTCAAAAAAATGAGTTTGCTTGCTTTGAAGATTTCTGTAAAGTTTAACCGATGTAGAATGAACTTGTAGTGACTGCTATTAGTTTGATAATTTAGAAAAAATATAGAAAGGCATGGGTTAGAAATGACGAGGAAATGATGGTTCCCTTTTGTGTTGTTATTCTGACAAGTAAATAAATGAGGAATATAGAAGGTCTTTTTGAAGATTTTTAATTTATAAACATTGTGTATGTGCCGAGAAATCACTATTTTTGCACGCAGAAAAAATATAGAATGAAAGCAAGTATTATCCCTATATTAGCCATTTTGATTTTATGCCTCACGTCTTGCGGAGGGATTAACAAGGTGATGAAAAGTACGGACCAGGATTATAAATACGAATGTGCAAAAGAGTATTATATGAATGGTAAGTATGAAAATTCAAGCTTGCTGCTCAATGATGTACTAGCGGGCATGAAAGGATCGGAAAAAGGTCAAGAGTCATTGTTCCTGCTTGGGATGTGCAAATATTATGCTGGTGATATGATTACGGCGAATGATTATTTTAGAAAATATTATCAAACTTATACAAGCGGATCTCATGTGGAAGAAGCCTATTTCTTTAGCGGTAAGGCACTTTATCTTTCTACGGCAAATCCTCATTTGGATCAGACAGATACCTACTTAGCTGTGACGGAATTTCAAAACTTTCTTGAAGCGTATCCAAAATCCAAATATGCAGCTGAGGCTCGCAACCTTATTTTTGAGTTACAAGATAAACTTGTGGAAAAGGAATATCTTTCAGCCTGTTTATATTATAATTTGGGTGATTATTTCGGAAACTGTACCATGGGTGGTAGTAATTATGAGGCTTGTATAATTACGGCTCAGAACGGCATAAAAGATTATCCGTATTCCAAACGTAAAGAGGATTTTTCCATTTTGATTTTGAAAGCTAAATATGATTTGGCTACTAGCAGTATAGAAAATAAAAAGAAAGAACGCCTGAATGACGCAATTGATGAATATAACGGTTTCGTGAATGAATATCCCAAATCGAAATATCTTAATGAGGCTAAACGTATTTACGATAAGGCAAAAGAAGCAATAAAATAAAAAATAATAACAATGAACTACAAAACAATTGATGCACCGACGACTACAGTTACTCATAACCTGATGGATTTCAGTGAACCAACAGGCAATATTTATGAAAGTGTTGTAATTATGAGTAAACGTGCAAACCAAATCACAATGGACATTAAGAACGATTTGGCACAAAAATTGAAAGAATTTGGAACTAAAAATGATAGTTTGGATGAAGAATTCGAAAATAGAGAGCAAATAGAAATTTCTCGTTATTATGAGCGGTTACCTAAATCTGTATTGATTGCTGAACAGGAGTTTTTGGATGACCAAATTTATTTCCGCAATCCTAACGAGGATAAGAATAAAATGAAATAATTTTACGGAAAAAAGCGATGATTCAAAGAATACAGAGTATTTACCTATTCATTGCCTTCGTTCTGCTGACTGTAGGTTCGGTTTTGTTTGCAACTGATGTGTGGTGGACGAAGGTGGGTACTGTTGATGCAGCGTATTCCATATATCATGTTGACTATCCAATTTTAGGCTATTTGTTCCCTGTATTTTTGATGATACCTGCCTTGTTTTCTCTTTATGGAATTTTTAAATTTAAGAAGAGGATGATACAGATTCGTTTGATTTTGTTGGGACAGTTATTTATTGTGGTGGCGTTTTTGATTTTTTTGATTCCGTTTATCGCAAAAACATCATTAACTTTAGAGTGGAATGCAACAGTGATATTGCCATTGGTTGCTTTTTTCTTTAATGTTTTGGCACGTAAAGCAATTCTCAAAGATGAGAAATTGGTGCGTGCTACCGATCGGATTCGTTAATTACCTTATTGATTATGTTTTATGGCTGTTTCACTGAACAAAGTGATGCTGATTGGCAATGTTGGAAAAGACCCTGAGGTACGTTATGTAGACAAAAATATGGTTGTGGCCGAATTTTCCCTAGCAACAACGGAACGAGGTTATACGTTACAGAATGGAACCACTGTGCCGGAACATACGGAATGGCATAGAATAGTTACTTGGGCGAATCTAGCCAAATACGCAGAAAATTACATTAAAAAAGGATGTAAGGTTTATGTTGAAGGTAAAATTCGTACACGTTCTTATGAAGATAAAAAAGGGCAAACTCGAAATGTTATTGAAATTTTGGCTGACAAATTGGAGATATTTTCATTTCCTTCCAAAACAGATGGGACTATAATCCCTGCTTAATAGCTTATTTTGAAATGTTTGGACTAACTTACTTGATGATAGGATGTTTGTTGTTGGTTTTGACAACTGCTTTTAGCTCTTTTTCTTTTTTTCTCTGTAGAAAGTCACAAAAGGATTTGGAAAAATTTTATGTTAAGTTTGTAGGTTCAAAGAATTTGGCGGAAAAAATCAATTTGTGTTTTGTTTCTAACGATATACCTACGTTGTTGGCTGCGTGGTGTTTACTGATCTCTGGTTTACTTTTTTTCGACTTTTTAAATCAATACGATATTGCTGTTTTCAATAACTTGATAAGATGGGGCTGTTTGGGCTTGATTGTTATCTATTTGTTGATCAATCTAATGGTGAATATTATGTTTTGTAATTATTATTCAAAACGGGGTAAACATATTTTTTCATCTGCGATAGCACGGCTTTTTTATCAGTTTTTCATTTTTATGCGTCCGTTTATACCTAGTCACATTAAATATTTCAAAGTGGAGGATAATACCGTAGATCTGTATGACAAAAAACAGCGAAGCGATAAAAAAGAAAAGATGTTAAAAGGGATTCTTCAGTTTGGCAATGAAACAGTTAGAGACATTATGACTTCGCGTCTTGATGTTTTGGATTTAGATATCAAAACTCCTTTTTCTCAAGTACTGAAACTTATTTCCGAAAATAGTTATTCTCGTGTTCCGGTGTATTCAGGAACTAAAGATAATATTGTAGGTGTGCTTTATATTAAAGATTTGCTGCCTTATTTGGGAAAGCCTAATAAGTTTCGATGGTCTTTTTTGATACGTCCACAATTGTCCGTGCCTGAAACCAAGAAAATTAATAACCTACTTCGTGAATTCCAAACTAGGAAAATACATATCGCAGTGGTTATTGATGAATACGGTGGAGTTTCCGGTATTGTTACACTTGAAGATATTATTGAAGAAATTGTGGGTGAGATTAATGATGAATATGATGAAGATCAACATTCCTATGTTTCGCTGGAAAAAGACGTTTATGTATTTGATGCAAAAACATCTTTGCAGGATTTTTGTAGGTTGTTTAATTTGGAAGGTACTTTTTTTGATAATGTAGAGGGAGATGCAGATACTCTTGCTGGCTTTCTTCTGGATTTAATCGGTGATTTTCCAAAAAAACATCAGGTCTTTTGTTTTCGTCAATTCAAATTTGAAATATTGATGGTTGATGAACGTCATATTTCCAAGGTTAAAGTTACTGTAGTTAATCAAGACCTTTCTTAATGTCAATCATTAAACAATTTAGTAATAAAGAACTGTTGGTTTCCGTATGGAAAATGGAAGAATCGGAGGAAACACTTTATGAATTACTTGGTAGCAGTTCAGAAAAAACAAGAGAAGAGTGTAATCAAAGGTTTTTTGGAGACGCTAGGAAAAAGGAGTGGCTATCTGTACGCGTATTACTTTCCCAATTGTTAGGTAAAAGTGTATCAGTGGGCTACAGAGCTAACGGAGAACCTTTTTTGATTGGTTCTAAGAACAAAGTCAGTATTTCTCATACGCGTGGGTATGTGGCTGTTGCGATCGGTTTCAAATCCTATGTTGGTATTGATGTTGAATTGTTTTCCCATCGTGTTGACGCCATAACTCACAAAATAATGGTACCGACAGAAATGAGTTCCAATGAATTGGACTCTGAATCTAAAACATGGTATTCTCTATTGGTGTGGAGCATCAAAGAAAGCGTTTATAAATGTTTGGATATTGACTTTTTGGATTACAAAAAAGGAATTTTGGTACATCCTTTTAATTTATTGGATGAGGGTGAAACAAAGGTAGAGTATTCTAATTGCAATTATCATTATCCTTTATATGCGCATTATTTGTGTACGGAGGATTATGTACTGACTTGGTGCTCTGAGTTCGGAGTCGGTTGTTTGTAATTTATATAACTATTCAGTTTCTTCTTTGTCTTGAGCCGGTTTCATAACTACACCAAGACTTTTTCTTCCATCCATTTTGACAAGAAGTGGTTTATCAAAATGAACAAGTCTTAAATATTCACCTTCCCAAGACGCAGGTTGTGCTTCAAGAAAAGCTTCGTCAAACCATCCGTCATTTTTAAAAGGATTAATGGTAAAATAACCTACGCCAAAGGATGTCATGTTCTGGAAAAAATGAGTGCCTTGGCTAGGTTCTATGCGGTAATTCTTTAAACCACACTCTGTTATAACTCCTGCTTGACTAATATTTGGCCATTTGACAGGGATACCTAAGTAGGGGTCACTACTTCCCCAACGTCCCGGACCTATAAGAATGTAGTTTTCCCCTTTGTCGCAAAATTTACGATTAATTTTTTCAATTTCATAAGCTATGAGTTGATTGTTGAAACTGCTAAATTGTCCTGTTTTTATGTAAAGTACGTCATAGATGTCATTGATAATGCCGTGTCCGAGAACGTTTGTGGATGAAAGAATGGTATCTTCTTTTTGAATGCTGGTCAAGTCCTCATTAATAACTTCTTTACTGTCGACAATAGGACGAATTTGCAGGAGGAAGAATGAGGCGTGCATATTGTCATTATCAAAACGTGCGGCAAATTCAATCTCAACGGGACGTCCCATTTCATTCTGCCCTATTTGAAGTAATTGATCGATCGTATGGGCTATAGGAAAAACGTCGTGTTGTAGTATATTGACGAATGAAATAATTTTTCTTCCTCCTTTGTAATAGCCATCGCGAATAATCTGGTCATAAGGATCAAATGTAGAGGCAATAAATTTTAGAGTACCATCTTCGTCAGCATCTTTCAGATTAAGTTTTAACAGATTAAACGCATCGTTTACACTGAATTCCTGTTCTGTGGCAGAGAGATCTAAACCATAAAACTGGGTTTGCGTTTCACGCAAAGCAAAATCTGTTGAACTCATTTGAAGAATATTGTGAGGATGACGTGGTGAAAAATGTAGGGTACGACCACCGTCGACAATATATTTTCCAAGTCCTAAAGCAATGTCAGCTATGCCTTCTTCTGCTTTTTCATTGCCAATGGGATAAAAATTGAGAGAGCGTGCTACGCCTGACATATTGGGATAAAAACGTCCATTATGTTCCGCTCCGATAGCTTCTTGAATAACTACAGCCATTTTTTCCTGGTCAATAAGATTCGATGTGGCTTGCATATAAGTTTTGCTCTGATGGAAGAATGTAGAAGCGTAAACAGCTTTAATAGCAGAACATACGGCATCCATCTGTTTTTGTCTGTTTTCAATTTTTGGTACCATATATGTGGAGTAAACACCTGCAAATGGCTGATAATGTGAATCCTCAAGCAAGCTGGAAGAACGTACGGCAATGGGGCCATTGACTACATCCATAATGGCAGCAATATCCTCGCGCACCTCTGAAGGTAGGCGAACTGCCAAAAAAGCCTTAAGGATTTCCTCGTCTTCAATATCCTGTAAAGCAATAGGATAGAGATTGTTGTTTTCCATGTATTGATCAAAAATATCTGTACAGATAACGACTGTCCGTGGAATGTTTACGGAGAGATTATCCGTATCCAAGACAGGGTAGCGTTTTATCATGCTGCCTATAAATGCAAGGCTTCTTCCTTTTCCTCCCATAGAACCGTTGCCAATGCGTGCAAAATTGCTATATTCATCAAATCTGTCACGCAGATATACAGCAATTGTTCCTGTGTTTTTCATTCTCCGATATTGCACGATGAGATGAAAAATGAGATCGCGCGCTTCATTCATATTCTTATATTCGCATACATCAATTTTTTGCAAAATTTCAGCTGGAGGAAACATGGCTCGTGAATAGAAAAAACGGGAAAAATGATTGTGAGAGAGGTGATAGATGAGTGAGTCGTCAGGAATTTCGTAGAGTTTATGTTGTAAGTCTCTTAAATCATGGATTTTCATGATTTCTTCTTTCGTTTGTGGATTGATAATTACAAAATCACCAAAACCAAAGAGTTCAGAAACTTCACGTTTTAATTCTTGAGGAAAGTTTTTCGACGTTTTTTGAATAAAGGCAGCATTAAGTTCGCTCGCGTATGTGGCATTGGTGCCATCAGAGGATTCTAAGATGAAAGGAATAATTTTTCCTGTGCGACGTACATATTGCCCAAATTTGTAGCCCGCAAATGGATCTTTCTGTCCGCCGTTGTTGATACTCATGTCTGAAACAATGCCTAGAATATGATCTTTATACCGTTCAAAGGTAGCAACAGCTTCTTCATAGTTTCGGGCCAACATAATTTTTGGGCGTCCTCGCATACGCAAATGCATTTGGTGTTCATTCAAAGCTTCTTTTGCAAACTCCATACTTTGCTCCAATACAAATTTGTATAAATGAGTCAGTGCTGAAGAATAAAAGCGAATAGAGTCCTCTACAAGTAAAATGATTTGTACTCCGGCAGTTTCAGTATCTGCAGGGGCATTCATTTTGTCTTCCAACAATTTGATGATGGCCAACAAAAGTTCTGTATTTCCCAACCAGCTAAACACGTAATCAATAGCATTTGTATTTGCAGTAGCTACGCGCTTGCTTACTTCCTTAGAAAAAGGGGTGAGAACGACGATGGGTATTTGCGGATATTGGGTCTTAATGTCTGATGCTTCCGCAAAAGTATCGTGGTGGTCCATATTGGGCATACATATTATCAATTCAAAATTGCGCTGATTTAAAAGTTTGAACACTTCTTCTTTTGTCGTTACCTGCGTAAATCGAGGTGGTGAACTCAAATTAAGGGCGTTATATTCATTGAAAATTTGTTCATCTATACGACCGTCCTCTTCTAGAATAAAAGAATCGTAGCGGGTTGCCAGTATTAGAACATTGTAAATGCGTTTATTCATAAGGTCGGCAAAGGCTGTATCTCGTAATGCCAACTTTTTTAAATCTGGGATATTGCTCATATTTTTAGTTAATTCTTTGTCAAAAGTAAGAATTTTATTATTATGAAGACGTCTTCAGACAAATAAAATTAAAAACTCCCCACTTTTGGAGCCTTCTTAATGAATTTTGAAATTTCATAGAAAATAATGATAAAATCATTTCTTATAGTATTTCAAATAGACTATATTTGTTGCATAAAAACCTTTAAACTATATGTAAGATGATAGTATCAGAAATTTTATCTGAACTACAAGAAAAACATCCTGGAGAGCAGGAATTTCTTCAAGCCGTTAAGGAGGTGTTATTATCAGTGGCACCAGTTTATTATCTTCATCCCGAATTTGAGAAAGCTAAAATTATTGAACGTTTGATTGAACCTGACAGAATTTTAACTTTTCGCGTTGTTTGGGAGGACGATAAAGGTGAACTTCATGTTAACCGTGGTTATCGCGTTCAGTTTAACAATGCGATAGGTCCATATAAAGGTGGTATACGTTTTCATGCATCGGTGAATCTGTCCATTTTGAAGTTCCTTGGTTTTGAGCAAACATTTAAAAATGCGTTGACTACGTTACCGATGGGTGGGGGCAAGGGTGGTTCTGATTTTTCTCCCCGTGGAAAAAGTGAAGCTGAAATTCGGCGTTTTTGCCAGGCTTTTATATTGGAATTGTGGCGTAACCTTGGTCCTGATCAAGATATTCCTGCGGGTGACATTGGTGTGGGAGGTCGTGAAGTTGGATATATGTTTGGTATGTACAAAAAGTTAACACGAGAACATACGGGAACGTTTACAGGGAAGGGGATCGAGTTTGGCGGTTCGCTATTACGTCCTGAAGCTACGGGTTTTGGGGCACTTTATTTTGTTAAGCAAATGTTGATTGAGAAACATATGGAATTAGCAGGAAAGACCGTGGCTATTTCTGGTTTTGGAAATGTAGCTTGGGGCGCTGCTTTGAAGGCTACGCAATTGGGTGCAAAGGTTGTTACAATCTCAGGACCAGACGGCTATATTTATGATGAAGATGGCATTTTTGGTGATAAGATTGATTTTATGTTGGATTTACGAGCAACGGGCAATGATATTGTTGCTCCTTATGCCGACAAATATCCAAGTGCAGTGTTTTATGCCAATAGAAAACCATGGGAGTGTCCTGTTGACATAGCATTAACGTGTGCTACTCAGAATGAATTGGATATGCATGATGCACAGGTGCTGATAGATAATGGTGTAAAATGTGTGGCTGAAATTTCAAATATGGGGTGTACGGCTGAAGCATCTGAGTTCTTTGTTCAATGCCACATACTTTTTGCTCCTGGTAAGGCTGTAAATGCCGGAGGTGTTGCTACTTCTGGACTCGAAATGTCTCAAAACGCCATGCATCTTTCTTGGTCAGCTGAAGAAGTGGATCAAAGACTTCATCACATTATGAGCAGTATTCATGAACAGTGTTTGAAATATGGTCGTGAAGGTGATTACATTGATTATGTAAAAGGTGCAAATATTGCGGGATTTATGAAAGTGGCTAATGCAATGATGGCGCAGGGCCCAATTTGATGGCTTGTGTTTTTATCAAAAAAATGGGAGAATATAAATTCTCCCATTTTTTTGATTATTTTTTTAAATCAGTCGAATCTGAAGTGATTCACATTCACTGCGCATTTCTTCTGGCCAAATGCTGGCTTGCACTTCACCTATATGTGCTTTGTGTAGGAACAGCATACATAAACGTGATTGTCCGATTCCACCACCAATGCTCAATGGCAATTCTTCATTAAGCAGCTTTTTGTGAAAATAAAGTTCCTGACGATTGTCGTTACCGCTTTCATGTAATTGATAGAGTAGGGCTTTTTTGTCTACACGAATTCCCATAGAACTCAGTTCCAAGGCTTGTCCTAAAATCTCGTTCCAAACGAGCAAATCACCATTTAATCCCTTGAATCCCAGTTCTGAAATAGTTGAATAGTCATCATAATCAGGAGCTCGCAAGTCGTGGGGTTTACCGTCTCCAAGAGGACAGCCAATACCTATAATAAAGACACTGCCCTTTTCTTTTGTGATAATGTTTTCACGCTCTTTGGGGGTCTTGTCAGGGTAGAGACGTCTTAACTCCTCTGCATGAATAAAAAAGATATTATCGTTTAGAATTGGATGTATTTCAGGATATTGCTCGCAAACAGTAAATTCTGTGCGTAACATGGCTGAATAAATACGTTTTACTACTTTCTTAAGAAATGCAATATTTCTATTCTCTGGAAGGATGACTCGTTCCCAATCCCATTGGTCCACATATAGAGAATGTGAATTATCCAATTCTTCATCGGCGCGGATAGCATTCATATCCGTATAGATCCCAAATCCAGGTTTGATTTTATGTTCGGCTAGTGTAAGTCTTTTCCATTTTGCCAGTGAATGAACTACTTCTGCACATTGGTCACCCATATCCTTGATAGGAAAATGAACAGCTCTTTCAGTACCGTTCAAGTCATCGTTAATGCCGGTACCTTTTAAAACAAATAACGGCCCCGTTGTGCGGTGAAGACGTAAACCTGTGGCCAAATTTTCCTGAAAAAAACTTTTTATCAGTTTGATGGCCAATTCATTCTGCTGAATGTCTAATAATGGTATGTAATTATTTACTTTTGTCAACTTGCTCATTTCAATACTATAATGATTAATGATGTGCAAAGTTAATAATTCATTTCAATTTGCAATATTCTTTCTTCAAAAAATTAAATATTGAAAGTATATAGAGGTTCTATTTTTTAGTTTTTGTTTTCTATAAGCTGATTATTTATGCTTTTGTATGTTTTTGCCCTTCTAATATTTTCAATGCATGTTCTATCTGAAAGTATTTCATGTTTTTTTGTTTTACACTGTTGAAAACAATTTATTAATAACCATACAAAAACATCTCAAAATTTAGGTTTCCTCACGTAGAGAATATATCTAGAAGAACCATTGGCGAAATTAAATTGTTAAAGATGTATACATCGTTGATGTTTAATATATTAATAATGCTAAAGTTTTTCGATGTAATATGAATGTAAACTCCATGTTTTGTCTTTATTAAACGGTTTTATCCATTCTTATGATATTTAAAAACCAAGTGTTCACGATATTAATTATTTATATTTACAAGACATCAAGGCTTTGTGTCATGGTTGAAAAACATTTGGTGACAAAGAGGTTCAGTCGTTAAAGTTGGCGATTTAACAAATTGCGGTTATTAGAAATCGCCCATTTAATGCTTCCGTCGGAGTTAATCACTTATTTCAAGATAACTAAAGTAGAATCCAGCATAGAAAGAGTATTATTTCATTCTTTGGCTGAAATTCTATCAGAATAGAGTGTTCCAAATAAAATGTTACTTCTCATTCTATGTGACGCGGTGCGTTTCTTTTGTGACGCGACGCGTTTTTTTCATGACGCACTGCATTTCTTTTGTGACGCACTGCGTCATCAACTTTTATGGAGCAAGTAAAAATTTCAAAAACACGATCGAATCAATTCTTTGAAAGCAACAAGTTTATTTTACGGTCTGAGCCCTGAATCGTCAGTAAAATCAAAATAGTCAAGCATGCCTTTAGGTAGGAACGTGAACAGAATATCCTTATCGTTGATTGGTTTTCTTTGCATGATGCAAAAGTAATATTTGATAGATCATTCAAAAAGGAACAATTTGTTAAATCCCCAACTTTAACGACTGGGCCGACAAAGACTGAATTTGGAGTCGAAATATAACTTGATTTATTTTAAACAGCAAAAATAAAACTGAAATGTTCTTACTGTTTAAACAAAAAGCAATGGAAACAACCCCATTAGGTAGGCTAAAAATACACTAATTTAATTTTGCCAGTTGATCAAGAAGATGAATTATTTTTTGTAATAATTAGGTTGTAGAACGAAAAATACTTTCCTTATTTTGTAAAGACAATCATTGCATTTGGTGAATAACTACTTTTATTTCTGGTTTATCGTGTAATAATTTTATGAGTTGAGAAACAGGAGTGTCGCTGTAGTGATATGGATAGAAAATTTTTGGATGAAGGATGCGTACAGCTTTATTGGCTTGAGCAAGGGTCATCGTGAAAGGTTGGTTGACGGGTAAAAAGCAAATATCAATGTTTTTTAAATTAGACAATTCGGGTATATCTTCCGTATC